>MAAC01015523.1_pt1 | contig 55334 bp, 39 predicted proteins | sample 1115981 | NCBI WGS metagenome assembly MAAC01 (sample SAMN04961126, study PRJNA320927) | seawater metagenome | isolation source: sample BD02T64 sea water enriched with oil for 64 days | place: USA:Gulf of Mexico | collected 2013-07-27 | reverse complement strand
ACAGATTTCACCAAAAAGAAAAATTAAACGCATCTTTATTCTTACATTTGCAAGTCCTTAGAAAAAACACATTTCTAAGCTAAATAATAGTAAATGAGACTACATAGAAATTTAACATACGCTGTAATTGATAGCATAAGAGATATCTTTAATGAAGGGGAATATGCAGGTAAAGCTGTAGAAAAAGCTTTGAAAAGAGATAAACGTTGGGGAAGCAGAGATCGAAAATTTGTAGCAGAAACCATTTATGAAATTGTTCGTTGGAAACGTTTATATGCAGAAATTGCTGAAGTAAACGAACCTTTTGATAGGCCGAACCTCTGGAGAATGTTCTCTGTTTGGTGTGTATTAAAAGGAATTGCACTACCAGACTGGAACCAAATAGAACCTACTCCATCAAGAAGAATTAAAGGGAAGTTTGATGAACTATCTAAAATTAGAAAATTTAGGGAGTCTATTCCAGATTGGATGGATGAGTTATGTGTTTCTGAATTAGGAGAAGATGTATGGACAAAAGAACTGGCAGCCTTAAACAAACAAGCTGATGTTATTTTAAGAGTAAATACATTAAATATTACAAGAGACCAATTACTAAAAGATTTAGCAAAAGAAGAGATTCAAGCAGTAGAATTACCAAATCATCCAGATGCTATTAAATTAGTTGAAAGAGCAAATGTTTTTAGAACAGAAGCCTTTAAAAAAGGACATTTTGAAGTGCAAGATGCATCATCTCAATTAGTAGCATCCTATTTAGATGTTAAGCCTGGAATGAAAGTTGTAGATACCTGTGCTGGAGCCGGAGGTAAAACATTACATTTATCAGCCTTAATGGAAAACAAAGGGCAAATAATTGCCATGGACATTTACGAAAGTAAATTAAGAAAGTTAAAAGTAAGAGCAAAAAGAAATAAAGCGCATAACATAGACTTAAGAGAAATCAACTCTACCAAAGTAATTAAAAAATTACACAACAAAGCAGACAGAGTGTTAATTGACGCTCCTTGTTCTGGTATTGGAGTTTTACGTAGAAATCCAGATTCTAAATGGAAATTACAACCTGAATTTATTGATAATATCAAAAAAATACAACAGGAAATATTGCAAAGTTATTCTAAAATGGTGAAAAATGGAGGCAAAATGGTGTATGCTACCTGTTCCGTTTTACCATCAGAGAATCAAAATCAAGTAAAAGCATTTTTAGCTTCTGAAGCGGGAAAAGATTTTACATTTATAAAAGACAAAAAAGTATTGGCGTCAGAATCTGGTTACGACGGATTTTATATGGCATTATTAGAAAAGGCATTATAAGAGAATAAAAAAGCGGCAAAATTTTGCCGCTTTTTTTATACAAATAATTCAACAGAAAAAAGTAAATTTGCATTTTATAAAACAACACACAAACACACTATAAATGATTCATTTCTTTGGAAACCAAGACAGCAAAGTTTTTGCCGTTCAAACAGTAAAAGAATTATCTGCTGAAAACATAAGTAAGTTAAACTGGCTTTTTGGCAATCAACCTAAAATAAACGCAGCGTCTCTTGACGCTTTTTTTATTGGACCTCGTGCTGCAATGATTACTCCTTGGAGTACAAATGCCGTTGAGATTACTCAAAATATGGGTATTGATGGAATTATTAGAATTGAAGAATTTGATGCTTCTACTGCCGACTCTTCTGATTTTGATCCAATGATTTCTGAAAAATTCGATGGATTAAATCAAGATAGTTTTACCATTGATATTCAACCAGAACCTATTTTAAATATAGAAGATATTGCTGCATACAATCAACAAGAGGGTTTGTCTTTAAGCAACGAAGAAGTTGAGTATTTAGAAAGTGTTGCCAAAAAAATTGGAAGAAAATTAACAGATTCTGAAGTATTTGGATTTAGTCAAGTAAATTCAGAACACTGTAGACATAAAATATTTAACGGGACTTTTGTTATTGATGGCGAAGAGCAACCAACATCGCTTTTCAAGATGATAAAAGAAACATCAAAACAACACCCAAATGATATTGTATCTGCTTATAAAGATAACGTTGCCTTTATAAAAGGACCAACAGTGGAGCAATTTGCACCAAAAACAGCAGACAAACCAGACTACTATCAAACAGCAAATTTTAATTCTGTAATTTCTATAAAAGCAGAAACTCATAACTTTCCTACTACGGTAGAGCCATTTAACGGCGCAGCCACCGGTTCTGGAGGAGAAATTAGAGATAGACTTGCTGGAGGAAAAGGTTCTTTGCCATTAGCAGGAACAGCAGTGTATATGACTTCTTATTCTCGTTTGGAAGAAAAAAGACCTTGGGAACAAAAATTTGAAGCCAGAGATTGGTTATATCAAACTCCAATGGATATCTTGATAAAAGCTTCAAATGGAGCTTCGGATTTTGGAAATAAATTTGGGCAACCATTAATTTGTGGTTCTGTATTAACTTTTGAGCATGAAGAGAACTCTTCATCAAGCGCATCAAAATCAAGAAAACTTGGTTATGATAAAGTAATCATGCAAGCTGGTGGAATTGGGTATGGAAAAGCTGAACAGGCATTAAAAGACACTCCAAAAGAAGGAGATAAAATTGTAATTCTTGGTGGAGAAAACTACAGAATTGGTATGGGTGGAGCTGCAGTTTCATCATCAGATACTGGAGAATTTGCTTCGGGCATAGAATTAAACGCAGTACAACGTTCAAATCCAGAAATGCAAAAACGTGCTGCAAATGCTGTTCGTGGAATGATAGAAAGTGAAGAAAATTTCATTGTTTCTATCCATGATCATGGAGCTGGTGGGCATTTAAACTGTCTTTCGGAATTGGTTGAAGATACAGGTGGTAAAATTGATTTAGATAAATTACCCGTTGGTGATCCAACATTATCTGCAAAAGAAATTATTGGTAACGAATCTCAAGAAAGAATGGGATTGGTTATTGCTGAAAAGCATATAGACACTTTGCAAAAAATAGCAGAACGTGAACGCTCGCCAATGTATACTGTAGGTGATGTTACATCGGATGACAGATTTACTTTTGAATCTAAAACCAACCGTGATAAACCGATGGATTTAGCCTTAGAAGATATGTTTGGAAGCTCTCCAAAAACTGTGCTAACAGATAAAACTGTTTTCAGAAATTACAAGAATCCAAGATACAAAACAAAGAATTTAGAGATTTATTTAAAGCAAGTATTACAGCTAGAGTCTGTTGCTTGTAAAGATTGGTTAACCAATAAAGTAGATCGTTGCGTTGGTGGTAAAGTTGCCAAACAACAATGCGTTGGTTCCTTGCAAATTCCATTAAACAATGTTGGTGTTATGGCATTGGATTATAACGGGAAAGAAGGAATTGCAACTTCTATTGGCCACTCGCCTATTTCAGGATTAATACACCCTGAAGCTGGAAGTAGGAATTCAATTACAGAATCTTTAACGAATATTATTTGGGCTCCATTAAAAGACAATTTAAAATCAGTTTCATTATCTGCAAACTGGATGTGGCCTTGTAAAAATGAAGGTGAAGATGCTCGTTTATATAAAGCAGTGAAAGCAATTTCAGAGTTTTCAATAGATTTAGGAATCAATGTTCCAACCGGAAAAGATTCACTTTCTATGAAGCAGAAATATCCTGATGGAGAGGTAATTTCTCCAGGGACAGTTATTATTTCTGCTGCTGCAAACTGTAATGAAATTAGCAAAGTTGTTGAACCTGTGTTACAACAAAATGGCGAAAACATTTATTATATTAATATTTCTCAAGATGATTTTAATTTAGGAGGAAGTTCTTTTAACCAAACATTGAACGCCATTGGAAATAAAGCTCCAGATGTTAAAAGTGCTAGCTTTCTAAAAAACACCTTTAATACCATTCAAGATTTAATTAAAGCGAATAAAATCTCTGCAGGTCACGATGTTGCCTCTGGTGGATTGATTACCACTTTATTAGAAATGTGTTTTGCAGATCGAAATTTGGGAGCCGATTTCAATGTATCTGCTTTAAATGAAGAAGATTCAATAAAAGTATTATTCTCTGAAAACGCAGGAATTGTTTTTCAAGCTGATTCTTCTGTTGAAACAATTTTTGCAGAAAACAATATTGAATTTTTCAATATTGGAACTGTAAATGACTCTGAAAAAGTAACCATCAAAAACAATGAAGATACCTTCTCTTTTGACGTTACTGAAATGAGAGATGTTTGGTACAAAACTTCTTATTTATTAGATCAAAAACAAACGGCTAATGATTTAGCTAAAGATAGATTTGAGAATTACAAAAACCAATCTTTACACTATACATTCCCAAGTAACTTCACAGGGAAACTTCCAGTGATTGACGCTTCTAAACCAAAACCTAAGGCTGCTATTATTCGCGAAAAAGGATCTAATTCTGAACGTGAAATGGCAAATGCAATGTACTTAGCCGGTTTTGATGTAAAAGATGTACACATGACTGATTTAATTACGGGCCGTGAAACATTAGAAGACATTCAGTTTATTGGTACTGTTGGAGGCTTTTCTAACTCAGATGTATTAGGCTCTGCAAAAGGTTGGGCTGGAGCATTTTTATACAATGAAAAAGCAAATACAGCATTGAAGAACTTCTTTAAAAGAGAAGATACGTTATCAGTTGGTATTTGCAATGGTGCACAATTATGGATGGAATTAGAGTTAATCAATCCAGATCATGAAGTTCACGGAAAATTACACCATAACAATTCTCAAAAACACGAAAGTGCATTTACATCTGTTTCTGTTCAAGAAAACAATTCTGTAATGCTATCTAGCTTGGCTGGAAGTACATTGGGTGTTTGGATTTCTCATGGAGAAGGGAAGTTTAACTTACCAATGTCAGAAGATAATTACAACATTGTTGCTAAGTATGGTTATGATTCATATCCATCAAATCCAAATGGATCTGATTACAACACAGCAATGCTATGTGATACAACAGGTAGACATTTAGTAATGATGCCACATATAGAGCGTTCTACTTTTCAATGGAACTGGGCAAACTACCCAGCAGGAAGGAAAGATGAAGTTTCTCCTTGGTTAGAAGCATTTACAAATGCAAAAAACTGGATTGAGAATAAGTAATTCTCGCCCTAAATCATATATCTAAAAGGGCTTTTTTAAAGTCCTTTTTTTTTGCTCTAATACTCAATAAAATAGAAATATTTAATACCCGTAAATGAAAGTTCCAGAAAAATATCAATTTATAGTTGCATTAGGAAAAGCCTTGCATGTATACGGTATTCCTTCCTATAAAATTCAATCTCACTTAACAGAAGTTGCAAAAAAACAAGGTATTACTGGTAGTTTTATGGACTCTCCAACATGGATAAGTTATGTTTTTTATGAAGATGACAAATCGTACAATTATGTTGAATGTGTGCTTCCTGGTTCTTTAAATTTAGGTGCTTATTCTAGAATTGCAGAATTGACTAATAAGGTTATTGACTCTAAAATTAACAATAGCCAAATAATTGAAGAACTAGATATTATTCATGCAAAAACCAAGATTATAAATCACTATCGTTTAACGTTGGCATATGCCTTTGCTGCAGGTAGTTTTAGCATACTGATTGGTACTAATTTAGTTTCATTTATATTTTCATTACTATTAGGCGCATTTATTTATCTTTTGGTCTTTTTAACTCGTAAATCTAACTATTTAGAAAACGTATTCGAATCTTTAAGTGCTTTAGTTGCAACCATTATCTGTTGCTCATTAACATTAATTTTTCCAAATTTTAATATAGGCTTAACCATATTGGCTTCTATCATTATTTTTATTCCGGGATTGGCTATTACAACTGCGCTTGAAGAAATAACTTCTAAAAGTTTGGTTTCTGGTGGCGCAAAGCTTTTCGACGCAATTATTCTACTATTTAAACAGTTTTTTGGGGTGTTACTTGGTTTGGCATTGATGACATCTATAGTTGATATTGATGTAACGCATCATGTATCAGAAATGCCAAAATGGACGATCTATTTCGCGATTCCTATATTATCCATTACGCTGTTACCAATATTTCAGGTACGAAAAAAAGACATCATTTTTGGTGTATTAACAGGTGTTATCGCATTTTTTATGACCGTATTGTTCTCAGGGTATGGGATATTGGTAAGCACTTTTATTGGAACTTTGGTTGTCGTTGGAATGAGCCGTATATTTGGGCTCATTTCCAAAACACCTAAAACAGTTTATTTAATTCAAGGAATTGTAATGCTTGTACCAGGGAGTAAATCTTTTATGGGTTTAAGTAGCTCCTTTTTTAATCCATCTACTACCACAGGTTCTGGAAACTTATTTGAACAAGTTGCTTTTATACTCATGGGGATAATTGGTGGACTTCTTTTTGCTGGTACATTTAGAGAAAAAAGACCTAAAAAAAAGGAGGTTAAAACAAAAAAATAAACAATTTACATTTTAACTATTTTTGTATTTCCAATTACAATGCCTTTAACAAGTTTTGCTTTTCCTTTATACGTAATGATAGCTTTACCATAAGAGGTGATTTTTAACCTATCTTCTACATAAAAACTAAAACTTCCATCTCCGTATGCAACAAGTTTAGTTGAATTATTAGGTATAGCCAATGTGTTTATCTTACTTCGTCCATAAGCAGTAAATTTTTGCTCATTAACTTTTCCTTTTTTTAACTCTAAACAACTTTCTCCATAAATAGTTACTCGAAAGTCATTCAAAAGAATGTTCTTAAAATATACTTGAGAGCTTCCATAAATTTTAAGTCGTAATTTTTCTTGTTCAATTAGGCTTTCGAATTGAAACAATTGTTCTCCTCTTAAAGAAAAATTATTTACTTTTTTATAGGTTACAACTGCTTTAATAATTGTCCCCTTATAAATAGCTACTTTTTGTTCATAGCCATTTTTAATAATTCTTTTTGTAGGTGAAGAAATTTTTGCGCCATCTAAATATAAATGAAGTGTTTTGTTTTTTACTTTTACATTTAGTGTTCCTGAATGTTTTCCGCCGTCTTCAATGTAAATAGATTCCTTTTTACCTTCTTTAAAAATTACTTGAATATGAGGGCTAATAATTACCTTATCAAATTTATCAACAGTGTAAGTTTTACTTTGCGCATCTATATTAATAGTAAAACCAAAAAATATAATTAGTCCTAATATAAGATTTGGTTTAAAATGCATTTTCTTCATGGCTATTCAAATTTTAAGTATTTAATTAAATCAACTTTAGTGGCATTGTAAGCTTTTAACCCAACCACTACAAAAACAAGTAGCATTAAAATTATTGGAGTAACAATAAAAGGTAGCATAGGAATCTCTATTCTATATATAAAATTTTCCAACCAAATTTGCATAAAGTAATAAGCAATTGGAAATAACATTAACGATGAAATTACTACAATTTTCAAGAAGTCTTTAAGCAGCTGGAACATAATTTCTTTTACGGATGAACCTAGTGCTTTTCGGATAGCAACTTCTTTTAAACGCTGTTGTATCGTTAAACTTGACAAAGCAAATAAACCCAATAATGCGATGAAAATAACAATGGAGGTTAGAATTGTAAATAGTGTTTGCTGATGATTATATTTTTCATATGTTTTAGCAAATTTCTGATTTACAAAGTATGATGAAAAAGGGTATCCTGGCTCTAATTCAGTATTCCAAAATTGTTCTATTTCTGTTATAGCTTTATTCATATTGCTTTTTTTCAATTTAAAATGAACAGCTCTTAAATTATACTTTAACCAGCTAATAGAATTAAAATGTAAATAGAATATTGGTCTTATTTTTTTATCAAACCCATTTACATGGTAATCTTTTACCATTCCAATAATTTTAAAGTCTTTACCAAATGCTTTGATTGTTTTATGGATTGGATTTTTTAATCCTAACCGCAATGCAGCTGTTTCATTGATGATCATACCCGAAATACTATCAGAAGAAAACTTCTCTGAAAACGTTCTTCCCAATTTCATTTTTGCTTTTATCATTTCAAAATGGCCAAAATCTACGGGAATAAATTTTGTGTCTATTCTTTTTTCTTTATAGACCAAATCTTGAGAAAAATCTTCATCAACACCTGGTGTTTCTAGACTTGTAGAAACATTTATAATATTTGGATTACTTTTAAATACTTTTTTTGTTAGTTCATATCTATCCCATTTGTTCACGTCATTCGAAAAATCTACTACTAAAATTTGATCTCCTGAAAAACCCAATTCTTTTGTACTCATATATTTTACTTGATGATACACAACATAACCTCCAATCAGAAAAAAACCAGAAATAACAAACTGTAACCCTAACATTAAATTCCTAATAAAAACCATGTTATTATTTCTAGAAAAATCACCTTTCAACACCAAAATTGTTTTAAATTTTGACATATAAACTGCAAATAACACACCTATAAGAACAGCTATTAAAAACGTTAATATAGATACTTGAAATAATAATTTTTGGTCACTTAAACTTATTGTAGTATTAAAATAATTATTAAATAAAGGCAGTATCAATTCGGTAATTAGTAACGCAAATACAAAAGCAATAACACATTGAAATATAACTTCAAAAGTAAAGTGAACTTTCAACATATTTTCTGAAATTCCTAACGTTTTCTTAATACCTATTTCTTTTGCTCTCTGACTACCAGCAGCAATAGATAAATTAATGAAATTTATACTTGAAATAATGATGATCAAAATAGACAAGCCCAACATAATCATTAAGAAAAGATAGTTACCTTTTCCTTCAAGTGGCCCCAAATCACCTCTAGAATGTAAACGAAAGCCATTTAACTGTTCTAAAAAAGGTTTAGAACCTTGTTGTTCAATATAAGTGTCAAGTGGTATCCCATTTTGCGATGCCTCTTTTTTATAAAAATTATCTATAAAAACTTGATGCAATTTATTTTCTAACTCTGTTAAATTTGTTCCTTTTTTTACTTTATAATATGTATGATTAGAAAAAGCCCCCCAGTGATTAGAAAGATTTGTGTTTATTTTTTTATTAATTACAATATCTGGTTCAATTGTAGATGGTTTTTCTAATTTATAAACCCCAGTTACAATATATTTTTTTGCTCCAATTTTTATACTTTTTCCTAATCCCTTATTATTTCCAAATAATTGCTCTTTAATCTCTTTAGAAATTACAACCGCATCTTTAGCTTTTAAAAAGGTATTAATATTTCCTTCAAGAATTGGATGCGGAAAGAATGAAAAGAAATTAGAATCACCAAATACAATCTTTTTAGTATAAATCGTTTTATCACCAACTACTAATAAATCATTATTATACCAAGAAGGCATTGTGAAAAAATCTGTGATCTCGGGGATTACCTCTGTAGATTTTGGGCCTTCGGGCTGAGTACTATCATCAAACAATTGCCCATCAGAGAATGCGTGCCCTACTTTATATATGTCATTTTTATTAGGATTCCATTTGTCATAGGCGTTTTCTTTATTGTAATATAATAACACGATTATCAATCCAGTTAAACCTAAAGTTAATCCAGATATGTTAATAAATGTACTAATCCAATTCTTCTTACTATTTCTAAAAAATAATTTAAACCATGTTTGAATCATAACTATTCAAATTTTAAATATTTAATTAAATCAATTTTAGTTGCATTAAACGCTTTCAACCCAACAATAAAAAACACGAGTATTGTTAGTATAATTGGTGTGAGGATAAAAGGTAGTACTGGCATTTCAATTCTGTACACAAAATTTTCTAGCCAACTTTGTATAAAATAATAAGCAATTGGTATTAGAATTACAGAAGCAATTAACGTAATTTTCAAAAAGCTTTTTATGAGCTCAAACATAATTTCTTTAACCGATGAACCTAGTGTCTTTCTAATAGCAACTTCCTTTAGGCGTTGCTGAATGGTTAATGTTGCCAATGCAAACAACCCCAATAAGGACATTAAAATAACGACACCTGTTAATATAAAAAATAAGGTTCTCTGATTTTGATATTTCTCATATGTTTTTGCAAAACGTTTGTTTACAAAACTAGCATTAAAGGGATAGCCTTGTTCTATGTTTTCTTTCCAATATACTTCCAAAAAGCCTAAGGTTTCCTTTACGCTAGTTGGTTTGATTTTAACCTGAATCATCGGAAGCATATTCCTCATCCAACCTACAGTATTCCAATGCATAAATACTGTTGGAGCTATGTCACTATCCAAACCGATAACATTATAGTCTTTTACCATTCCTATGATTATCCCTTCTCCAAAACGAGTTTTTATTTTTTCTCCCATGGGATTGTTATAAATATTTAGTGCTTTGGCAAGAGTTTCGTTAATTAACACCTTATTAATCGTGTCAGATGCTAGTTCTTCTTTAAAACCTCTTCCTTTTAAGATTTTAACACCCATTACATTTAAAAAATTATAATCTATAGCATCTACTGCTGATCTCACTGAAATGCCTTTATAATTAACAGTAGCTCCCATACCCATGCCTCCTCCAATTATAGAAAGATTACTTGTTACAACTTCAATATTTGGGTGTTTAATGAGTTCTTTTTTTGCCAACAAGTAATTTTTATATTTATCATTAGATTTATTCATAGGAATCATAAGTACTTGCTCTCCATTAAAGCCTAAATCTTTATCCATCATATATGTTACTTGTTTGTTAATGATGATAGCTCCTGTTAAGAAGAACCCAGATATTAAGAATTGAATCCCTAACATTATATTTCTACCAAAAACGCCTTTTTTACTTCTTGATACGTTTCCTTTTAATACCTGTATTGCTTTAAATTTTGAGATATACACTGCTGGAATACTAGCAATAATTAACGACACAATAATTGCCAAAAAACCAACTTTAGCTAATAAGGTTATGTCAAATATAGAAATGTCTTTGTTCATAAAGTCATTAAAAGAAGGCAAGATTAGTTCTACCAACAACACAGAAAACACAAAAGCAACAGCGCCTTGTAAAACGATTTCTAAGGCATATTGTCTTGTTAAAGTTGATTTAGACAACCCTAAGGTTTTCTTAACACCTACTTGCAGAAGCAATTGATAGATTGATGAAGTTTACACAAGAAATTATAATTAATAAAACAGACAAGAACAACATTATTAATATCAATTGATAATTCCCTTTCCCTTCTGGTCCAGCACCAGTAATTGATTTTAATCGAATATCTTTAATTGATTCCAACACAGGAGTTATTTCATGTTCATTTATAAACATCTCTGGAGAAATCCCTTCTTTTTTGGAAGCTGGTAAAACGTAATTTTGATACCAAATGGCTCCCGCTTTTTCCTCTACAGTTTTAATAGCTGCTCCTTTTGTTGTTTTCACAAATAAATTAACCCGAAAATCATTAGTCCAATCTTGTCCTTGAGGTTGATTTTTATATTGTGTAATTATGTTTGGCATAAAATAATGTTTCCCTACAATTTTATATACTGTGGTAACAATAAACGTCCTATTAGAAAACTCTAGCGTTTTCCCTATTGCAGATTCATTTCCAAAGAACATAATTGCTTGTTCTTGAGAAATAGCAATATGATTTCTTGCTTCGGAAAACCTTTTTTCACTACCCTCTATAATTCTAAAAGGGAAAAAATCGAAAAAGTTTGGCTCACCTTGTAAAACTCTCTCAGAAAACTGCTCTTTACCATTCGTTTTAACCAAAGTAGCAGCATACCAAACATTACTTACATAGTAGTCCGTAATTTCGGGAATGGCCTCTTTGTATTTTGGTCCTTCTACGGGAATACTATGAAAGCCAACAACTCCGTTAGGCATATTATGAAGAACTCTAAAGACTTCTTCTTTATTAGGGTTATTAGCATTGTAGCTTTGTTCGTCATTTAAATACAACAACACAATTAATAAGCCAGCAAAACCTAAGGTTAGTCCAAGCATGTTGACTAACATGTTTAGCCAATTCTTTCTGCTATTTCTAAAAAATATTTTAAACCAAGTTTGAATCATAATTTCTTATTCTTTTATCTATTATTGGATTAAAACATCTACTTTATGAGTATTGTCGTTTTGAGAAATAACCTCTCCATCTTTTAATGTGATAACTCTTGATGAAAATTGTGCATCATAAGAAGAATGCGTCACCATAATTATGGTTGCTCCCGAAGCATGTAATTCTGTTAACAATTCCATTACATCATTCCCGCTTTTACTATCTAAATTCCCTGTAGGTTCATCAGCTAAAATTAATTTTGGATTGGTTACCAAAGCTCTTGCAACAGCAACTCTTTGTTGCTGTCCTCCTGATAATTGTAGTGGAAAGTGTTTTGCTCTGTGCGCAATACCAATACGTTCTAAAATTTCTGTAACACGTTTTTTTCTTTCAGATGATTTTACTTTGTTGAAAATTAATGGCAATTCAACATTTTCATACACAGAAAGTTCATCAATTAAATTAAAGTTCTGAAACACAAAACCAATAGTTGATTTTCGTAAACCTGCTCGTTGTTTTTCATTAAATTTGGCTACTTGCGTTTCATCAAAAAGATAGCTTCCATCATTGGGTGCATCTAATAAACCTATAATATTTAACAAGGTAGATTTTCCACAACCCGATGCTCCCATGATAGAGACAAATTCTCCTTCTTTTACTTCTAAACTTAATTTATTTAACGCAGTTGTTTCTACTTCCTCTGTTCTATATACTTTTACTAAATCTGTTATTTTTATCATTTTAATGTGTCTTTTAATTTATTAATAGTTCTCGATACACTCGAACTGACATTCCTTTTAATTTTGAACTTTTGTTACGCTGTTCCGCTTTAACTTTGCTTCGTTACCTCTTTGTGACTTTGCAGCTGACCAATTTATTTAATATTTATTTCTTCAACATCTTTATAGTCATCATAGCTAGATGTTATTACTTTATCTCCTTCTTGTAACCCTTCTAAAACTTCGTAATAAAAAGGGTTTGCTCTACCTATTTTAATGCTTCTTTTTACTGCTTTTTTATCCGAATTCAAAACAAAGATCCAGTTACCATTTGTACTTTGATAAAACATTCCTTTAGAAATCAACAATGCTTTTGTTTTTCCTGATAGAAAAACTTTACTTTTTAAAGACATACCCCTTTTTATATTTTCAGATACCTTCTCTTTAACAAATAATAATTCAACGTCAAACTGTCCATTAACAACTTCGGGGTAGATTTTAGAGATTTTGATTTCATAATTTTCTCCATTCACAGCAACACTACCTTTAATCCCTTCTTTTAGTTTAGAAATATAATACTCATCAACATTTGCAACGAGCTTAAATCCGTCTAAAACATCCATTTTCCCTATTGGTTGTCCTTGATTATAGTTTTCTCCTAATATCGGATTAAAAGACGACAACAAGCCATCAACAGTTGCTTTAACGGTAAAGTTTTCTTTGTTTTTACGCAACAGCTCAATGCTTTTTTGCATATTAGAGAGCGATATGTTTATACGTGATAATTGCACATCTCTACTCCTTTTTTCTTCTGAAACACTTTTCTTTATTACACTATTTCTTTCCTTTTGATATATATATTCTTGTGCTGTTTTTTGATAATCATTTTTTGCAATGATATCTTTACGATACAATTTTTTATCTAAATCATATTGACGTTTTGCATTTCTATAATCGTTATTAATACTTAATAATTGTTGGTCTAAACTTAACTGTTGATTTTTAATACTAACACGCAAGTTTCTTAAATTATTTATCTGCTCAATCATTGCTGTTTCTTGAGTTAAGTAGTTCAGTTCTGCATTTGGGTTGTATACTTTTAATAAAGGAGTTCCTTTTTTTATCATCTGTCCACTTTCAACAAAAATTTCAGAAACAGAACCTCCTTGAATTACATTTAATAAAACCGTTGTTTTTGGTTCTACCCTACTGTTAAATAAAATGACATCTTCAAAATCTCCACGAACAACTTCTCTTATACTTAAGGTATCTTTTTTAATGTTGACTTGTTTTTTACGGGTTAAATTCATTAAAAAAATACTTATTAATAGCACTATCGGTATTCCCCATAATAACATTTTTTTTGTTGTTTTGTTTCTTGGTTGTATTTGTTTATCCATTTTAATATCTCTTCGTTTGACATAACTAAGTCCATAAATGTGCCATCAAAATTACACGCCTATAACTTGCTGATATATAGCGAATTAAACTAATTCACGATTTTTAATATGTTCGTATACGAACAATCATTTGTTCGTATACAAACAATTTACTACCTATGTACTATGAGAAAAAAAGACGCTACTATATTAATTGTTGATGATGATGACGATATTTTGTTTTCTGCAAGAATAAGTTTGAAAAAATATTTTTCTAAAATCATCACTTCTAATAACCCTAAGAAGATTAGCAATCATTTAACCGAACAGACAATTGATGTTGTTTTATTGGACATGAATTATAGAATTGGGTATGAAGATGGTAAAGAAGGTTTGTATTGGTTAAAACACATTAAAGAAGTTAGCCCAGAAACTACAGTCATCTTAATGACTGCATTTGGTAATGTAAAATTAGCGGTTGAAGCGATTAAAAACGGTGCAACAGATTTTATTCTAAAACCCTGGAATTCAGAAAAGTTATACGGAGTTGTAAATGCAGCAGTTGAATTGGCTCGCTCAAAAAGAAAAAATACACAGTTAGAAACAGTTCAACAATTAAATGACAAACAATTTCACAATCAAACTGAACATATTATTGGTACTTCTCCTGCAATGCAATCTGCTGTTGATTTAGCTCAAAAGGTGGCTCCAACTGATGCTACTATTTTAATTTTAGGAGAAAACGGAACAGGAAAATATGTTTTTGCCAAAGAAGTACATTTAAAATCAGCACGCAAAAATCATCCTTTTATTCACGTTGATTTAGGCTCCTTAAATGAAAATTTATTTGAAAGTGAATTATTTGGCTACGTAAAAGGAGCATTTACAGACGCACATAAAGACACAATTGGTAGGTTTGAATTGGCAAAAGGAGGGACTATTTTTTTAGATGAGATTGGTAATTTACCCTTACACTTACAATCAAAATTATTAACAGTAGTTCAAAATAGAAAAGTAACGCGTTTAGGTGAAGGAACTGAACGTGATATTGATGTGAGAATTATTTGTGCTACGAATGCAGATATCCATCAAATGGTAGATGAGCAAACGTTTCGTCAAGATCTATTGTTTAGAATAAATACTATTGAATTGAACTTGCCACCTTTACGAGACCGAATTGGAGATATTGAATTACTTGCCAATCATTTCTTGATAAAACTGAATCATAAATACAGAAAAAAAATAGATGGGTTTAGCAAAAAAGCCATTAATGGCTTAATAAACTATCATTGGCCTGGAAATATTAGAGAAATTGAACACATTGTAGAACGTGCTGTAATTGTTACAGATAATACTCAAATTCAGTTAGAAGATTTACATTTTTCCACCAAAAAACTAGCATCTTCTTTAGTTAAAAATTTGAATTTAGACGAAACAGAAAAATTATTAATTGAGCAAGCTTTACAAAAACATAAAGGGAATGTTTCTAGAGCCGCAAAAGATTTAGGGATCAATAGAACTGCTTTATATAGAAGATTAGAGAAACATCAACTATAAATGGGAAAACAGCAACTTGCACAAATTATTATTAGAATACTGTTCATTGTAATCAATGGTGTTCTCATTTTCTTTACCTATTCTAAAGGTTATTTAATAAATACAATCGGGGTTACTTTGATCTTTATTTTTCAAGTGTTCTTGTTTGTTGATTATGTATCAAAACTATTTATTGATATTGAAAAGTCTTTAGATTGCTTATTGTATGAAGATTATTCATATACAATTTCAAAAGAAAAAAGAAGAAATCCAGTACAGGATAAAACCGCTTTATTGTTAGAAAAACATAGAAAAACAAGTCTTTTAAAAACTTCTGAAGCATTAATTCTTACAAACATCATCGAAAGTTTAGAGATTGGTATTCTTATTTTAAGAAAGAATACCGATGAAGAAATTGAAATATTTCAAATAAATAATGCATTAACAAATTTTCTAAAAATTCCCAAATTATACAATTGGGAGTTACTTCAAGAAAAAATTGGAAGTTTAACCAGTTTCATTTCAACTTGGAAAAGTGTTAAACATACAGTTACCATAGATATAAACGGAAATAAAGAAAATTTTTTCTTAAAAACTTCGGTTACGCAAACCAATCAGTATGAGTATTTAATTGTAAGTCTAGAAACAATTCAACAATTAATTGATAAAAAAGAAAAGGAAGCTTGGTACAAGTTAATGAATGTAATGTCGCACGAAATTATCAATACAATTACTCCTATAAGTAGCTTGGCTGAAAATTTAGATTCTCTTTTACAAGAAGAAATAGATGCTGAAACATTTCTAGAAATTTCACAAGGATTAAAAATTATAAAACGTCGTTCGCATCACCTAACAGCCTTTGTAAACAACTACAGAAAGTTAGCAGAGTTGCCATTGCCTCAAAAAGAAAAAATAGATCTTACCCATGTTATTCAACATACTTTATTACTTTTTGAACAAGAATTTTCTTCTAAAAAAATAGAAATACAATTTAATAATTCAAGTGAAATAGGCATCAACGCAGACAAGCAACAAATAGAACAAGTACTCATAAATCTATTATCAAACTGTATGTATGCACTTGTAGGTATTAAAAACCCACAAATAACAATAACGCTGTCACAAGAAATCAATCGAGTTCACTTAAAAATATCTGACAACGGAATTGGCATTTCTAAAGAAATAAAAGACACTATTTTTGTGCCTTATTTTACAACAAGAAAAGATGGTTCTGGTATTGGCCTAACCTTAAGTAAAAGTATTATTGAAGCGCATAATGGTTCAATTTGTTTTACATCAAAAACAGGAGAAACCTCGTTTACTATTACATTCATAAACTAAAACTGTAACAATTCAAAAATATGCAGGTCTTTAGGATGAACATAAAAGAATCCAACATGAAAAATAGCACAAAAATAGCAGCATTATGTATCTGTTTATTTATTACAGTATCAATTACTGCACAAAAAAAAATTAATGCGAGTAGGATTATGGATGATATCAAAAATGGTAAGGATATTGTGTATAAAAACGCAACAATCGTTGGCGTTTTAGATTTTACCTTTATGGATGAACAATCTAAAAAATTACCAACAAAGAAAAAAAGATGGTGGAATCAAGGAGGAGATAATAAAATAAAAAAACAAATTACCAATAGAATTTCATTTATAAACTGCACATTCGAAGACAACGTTTTTGCCTACATTCATGAAGAGGATACTCAATACACTTTTGTAGCAAACTTTGAAGATGATGTTATCTTTAAAAATTGTTCATTCAAAGAAATGGCCCTTTTTAAATACTCTGATTTTGAGGAAAAAGCTGATTTCTCTGACACTAAATTCAAAGGTGAATCAACCTTTAAGTATGCTGATTTTAAGAGTAATGCGAGTTTTTCAAACACATTTTATGGAGAATCATCTACGTTTAAATATGCTAAATTCAAAAACAATGTGAGTTTCGCTAGGGCAATATTTAAAGAAACAGCAACATTTAAATATGCTAAATTTAACAACGGAGTTTCTTTTAATAAGGCTCGATTTGAAGAAGATTTAGATATTAAATACACGAAAATTTCTGGAGATTTTGATATTGCAGGAATGCATGTTGAATATGAAGTAGATTCTAAATATACAAGAATCAACGGAGAAAAATTTAGTTATAACTAAAATCAAAAACAGGTATAAATACCTATTGTTCGAATTTCACATCCTCAGTACCTTGCGCTAAATTAAACAAGCCATTGAAAAGGAGACAGAAATTTTGAACAAGTAAGATTAGGGGCTTACTTATTCTATAATAACTGGCTTTTTAAACACTGAAAGCCAGTTATTTTTTTTCAATCCTTCTTTATTATAGTCATTTTTTAATGACCTAAAAAAAGCATTAACTATTCAGTTAATGCTTTTTCTGTATATTGTAATCCCCGAACATTATATTTATGGCCAAACAAGTATCTCGTTTATTTGATTTTATCTATTATCAAGAACAACATTACGCTCAAGAAAAATGCTACACTTTTAAAGAACTAGGAAAATGGACTTCTATCTCTACAAAAGAATTTATAGCCGAATCTAACACAGTAAGTAGAGCTTTATTGAACTTAGGAATTCATAAAGATGATAAGATTGCTGTAATAAGCGCTACCAACAGACCTGAATGGCATGCGCTGGATATTGGGATTTTACAAATCGGTGCACAAAACATTCCCTTATACCCTACTTTATCAGAAAAAGACTATCAGTATATATTAAACCATTCAGATGCTTTGTACTGCTTTGTTTCAGATAAAGAATTATTAGAAAAAGTGAATGCCGTAAAGGAAAAAACAAATTTAAAAGGCGTTTTTACCTTTGATGAAATTGATAAAAGTACGGATTGGAATACTTTTTTAGACTTTGGAAAATCATTAGATAATCAGCCAAAAGTTGATGCACTAAGAGAGCGTGTTTCAGAAAATGACTTGGCAACAATAATTTATACTTCTGGAACTACTGGTACTCCTAAAGGTGTAATGCTTTCTCATAAAAACATTGTTCAAAACACATTAGTAAGTGCAAAAGCTTTAGACTTAACAGGTAATAATTATAGAGTTATTTCTTATTTGCCCATAAGTCATATTTTTGAACGTTTTGCTTCATACTATTACCAATATATGGGTTTTGAAGTGTACTTTGCTGAATCAATTGATAAACTTGGTGATAACCTAAAGGAAATAAAACCTCATTTTATACCTGTAGTCCCAAGGCTTTTAGAAAAAGTGTTTGATAAAATTGTTGCTAAAGGAAATGAATTAACCGGGCTAAAAAAAGGCTTATTCTTTTGGGCTTTGAACTTAGGAGAAAATTACAGACCCTATAATAGAAATAACGCATGGTATTATTTTAAGTTAAGCTTTGCTAGAAAATTAATTTTCAGCAAATGGAAAGAGGCTCTTGGTGGACAGTTAAAGTTTATGGTTTCTGGAAGTGCTCCTTTACAAGAAAAATTAATTAATGTTTTTACGGCCGCAGGAATGCCTATTTATGAAGGCTATGGAATGACAGAGACTTCTCCTGGAGTTTCTATCAATGATTTAAGAAATGGTGGCTTAAAAGTGGGAACTGTTGGCAAGGTATTACAAGGTGTTGAGGTTAAAATAGCCAAAGATGGTGAGATACTGGTCAAAGGATCAAATATCATGATGGGGTATTATAAAAATGAAGAGCTAACAAAAGAGACTATTAAAAATGGTTATTTACATACTGGAGATATTGGCACATTAAACAAAGAGGGCTTTTTAAAAATAACAGATCGCAAAAAAGAAATGTTTAAAACATCTGGAGGTAAATATATTGCGCCAGCAGTTTTAGAAAACTATTTAAAACAATCTCGTTTTATTGAACAAGTAATGATTATTGGTGAAAGCCAGAAAATGCCAGCAGCATTAATTCAAGTAAATTTTGATTTTGTTACCGAATGGGCCAAAAGACATGATCATATAATTAATGATGTTACTACAGATTTAAAACTAATTTTTAGAGTACAGGAAGAAATAGACAGGTACAACAAAAAATTTGGACAATGGGAACAAATTAAAAAGTTTGAAATAACTCCAGATGAATGGACTATTGATGCCGGTCATTTAACTCCAACCATGAAAATGCGACGTAAAATTATCAAAGAAAAATACAAAAATTTATTCCAAAAAATATATAACTCATAGAAGGATAATCACTTAAAGGCTACTTGTGAAACCGCCTTATTTTTCATACTTTGCATGTATTCAAATACTTTATTTATGTCTGCAAATATTACGCGTTTATTCGAGTTTCCTTATTACCAATTAGAAAACTTTAGTTTAAACAAATCTCTTACCTCTTTTAAGGATGGGAAATGGAATTCAATTTCTACCCAAGAATACATCAATCAAGCAAATCAAATTAGTAGGGGCTTGTTACGATTGGGAATCAAAAAAGATGATAAAGTTGCTGTAATATCTACAACTAACAGAACAGAATGGAATATAATGGATATTGGCATCTTACAATTAGGTGCTCAAAATGTACCAATCTACCCTACCATATCAAAAGAAGATTACGAATATGTTTTAAATCATTCTGGAGCCATTTATTGTTTTGCTTCAGACGTCACTATTTTAGAAAAATTAAATCAAATTAAAGGAAACACACAATTAAAAGGTGTTTATACTTTTGATGATATAATAGGTGAACATAATTGGGATGAAATATTACAACTTGGTAAGGATGAAAGCAACCAGGAAGAAGTAGAGAAATGTAAAGATGCCGTTAGTACAAACGACTTAGCAACATTAATATACACTTCTGGAACTACTGGAAGACCAAAGGGTGTTATGCTTTCTCATGGAAACATTGTTTCTAATGTGTTGGCTAGTGAAAAAAGAGTTCCCTTAAGTTTTGGAGAAACAAAAGCATTGAGCTTTCTCCCTATTTGTCATATTTTCGAAAGAATGATTTTGTATTTATATCAATATTGTGGTGTAGAAATTCATTTTGCAGAATCTATTGAAAAAATGAGTGATAATCTTAAGGAGGTTCAGCCACACGTGATGACAGCTGTTCCAAGATTGTATGAAAAAGTATTTGATAAAATTTATGGTCGTGGAGCAGATTTAAAAGGAATCAAACAGAAATTATTTTATTGGGCAATTGATATTGGTTTACAATATGAACCTTATGGAGTAAATGGTTGGTGGTACGAAAAGAAATTAGGCCTAGCCCGTAAATTAATTTTTTCTAAAATTAAAGATGGTTTAGGTGGTAAATTAGATTTAATGGTTTCTGGTTCTGCTGCATTACAACCTCGTTTAACACGTTTTTTTGCTGCGGCAGAAATGCCAATTATGGAAGGTTATGGATTGACTGAAACGTCGCCAGTAATTTCTGTAAACGACCAAAGAAATGGTGGTTTTAGAGTTGGGACAGTAGGTAGAATACTTGAAAATGTAGAAGTTAAAATTGCAGAAGACGGAGAAATACTAGCAAAAGGCCCAAATATTATGATGGGCTATTATAAAGATCAAGAAAAATCTGCCAGTGTTATGACAGGTGATTATTTTCATACGGGTGATATTGGTGAAGTTTCTAAAGATGGTTTCTTAAAAATTACAGATCGTAAAAAGGAAATGTTTAAAACTTCTGGAGGTAAATATGTTGCTCCTGCTTTAATAGAAAATCAATTAAAACAATCTCGTTTTATAGAACAGGTTATGGTAATTGGTGAAAATGAAAAAATGCCTGCTGCTTTAATTCAACCGAACTTTGAGTTTTTAAAAGAATGGGGAGAAAGACATCAACTGCATTTTAAAACAAATCAAGAGATTGCTTCTAATGAACGTGTTATAAAACGTATTGAAGAAGAAGTTATTGATTGCAATAAAAAATTCGGAAAATGGGAAACTGTAAAGAAATTTGAGTTAACTGCAGATGAATGGTCAATAGAGGGAGGTCACTTAACTCCTACTATGAAAATGAAAAGAAAGATCATTAAAGAAATTTACAAAGATTTATACGAGAAGATGTATAGGGGTTAAACCATGTTAAAAATATATGTATAAATAACACAACTATAAAAGCTCCTGTTTCAGGGGCTTTTATAGTTTTTTACAAAAGATTATTTTTAAAATGTAACCTTTCAATTAATCACGGGTCTTCATTATAACTAACTAACTAACTAACTAACTAACTAAAACGTCAACTTGAAACAATTAACAGACGAAGAACTAATGTTTACTGTATCAGAAGGAAACTTAGATGCAATGACATATATTTTTGAACGCTATCATGTTCGCTTGTATAATTTTTATTATCAAAAGGTAAAAGATGTAGCTGTATGTGAAGATTTAACACAGAATGTTTTTTTAAAAGTAATTAAGTATAAACATTCATATAAAGGAGGGAAATTTGTGTCGTGGATTTTTAAAATAGCAAGAAACCTATTTTATGATCATTATCAAGAACAAAAGAAAACACAGCCGTTTGAAGACATAGATGCTGTTAGTAATGAATTAGATGAAGAAACGATTGAGAAACAAGAAGAAGTAAGTCATTTAATGAAAGTGTTGAATAGCTTAAATGACAAAGACAAAGAGCTAATTGTTATGAATAGAATTGACGGAATTAAATATGAGCAAATAGCTGAGATTATTGGAAGTAATACCATAGCAGTAAAGACAAAGATTCACAGAATCGTACAGAAATTAAGAACAAATTATTTTGAAACATTAGCATGATGAATTGTACAAACATAGAAAGAAAACTAATAGATTACATTGATGGTAATTTAACAGTTGAAGAGGCAAATGATGTTCAGAATCATATAGAAACATGTGTTTCATGTAAGAAATCTTTTGATGAAACAAACACATTATTAGCCGCTTTTTCTAATGAACCAGTAGCACAACCAACAGCTAGCTTAAAAGCATCTTTTCAAGAAATGTTAGCAAATGAGAAGAAATCTCAAGCGAAGGTTATTCGCCTAGAACCAACAAAGAAAAAGACTTACAAAAGCATGTTACAAATAGCAGCTAGTGTTGCCATATTATTTACAGGGTATTTAATTGGTGGCTATCAAGAAAGTCAACATTCAGAACAAGAAATTGCTAGTTATCAAAAACAACATAAAGAAAATATGCTATTGGCAATGATAGATAATTCATCGCCAAGCAAAAGAATAAAAGCTGTGAATTACACAGAAGAATTAACAACACCAGATACAAAAATATTAGAAGCATTGATTGATCGTATGCAAAACGATTCTAACAGTAATGTACGCTTGTCTGCAGCAGAAGCACTTTCTAAATTCACAGATTCTGAGTTGGTTAAAACTTCATTAATAGAAACATTAACAATAGAAAAAAATCCTAGTATTCAAATTGAAGTGATTCAGATTTTGGTACAAATTCAGGAAAAACGAGCGCTCGATCCAATGAGAAAAATATTGGAACAACCTGAAGCACCAGATTATCTAAAAACGCAAGTGAATATTGGTATTGCACAATTAATTTAACAACAACATTTCGTAAAAAACATAAAAATGAAAACACTAAAAATAACAGTACTCCTATTCTTATGCACGTTTATAGCACAAGCACAAGAAACTTACAAACACTCTTTATCTGGTATTAAAAAGGTAAAAATATATACAGATACAAGTATCGATTTAAAAATTGGAACAACCAATCAAATCATTATTTCTGGCACTAAAAGTGATCATTACGATCATGTAGATAAACAACAAAAAAAATCTAGAAAAGACAAAGCAAAAGGATTGAAAGCATTATATTCTAAAGGGAATGACAACACGGGTTATGGTTTAGAAGTTACTAAGGATGGTAGCACATTAATACTTAAAGATTTAGAATCTTTTATGAAACGTTCTGGTTTCAAAATTCAAATTCCTAAAGGCATACATGTGTATTTGAATTGTGGGAATCTTGGTCATGCAAAAGTAGATGGAGTCACTTCTGAGATTGAAATCAAAACAAATGTTGGTCATATCGATTTAAAAAATATTTCTGGACCAGCAACTGTAAGAACAAATACAGGGAACATTACTGCCATTTTCTCTACAGTAAACCAATCTAGCCCAATATCATTAAGTACAGCAACAGGTGATGTAGATGTTAGTTTAGCAAGTACTACAAAAGCGAACTTATCTTTAAAAACAACCATGGGAACTGTCTTTACAGATTTTAAGTTTGAAGTTAAAAAAGATAAAGGATTGAATCCTATTGGGAATCCAAGAAAAATTTCTACCAAGTTAAATAATGGAGGTGTTCAAATCTCATTAAAGTCTACTACTGGAAACGTTTACTTAAGAAAAAAATAAGCACAACACATAAAAAATAATTCAACTTCGGAATGAAATATATTCGAAGGATAGGATAAAACTGTCAAAATTTAAACCAAAACATCATGAAAAAATTCATCAATTTAGCATTAATATTACTAGTAACTATAACAGTAAATGCACAACGAAAAGTAGAAAAATCTGTAAAAGTTTCAAAAAACCAAGAGTTATACGTTCATTTTAAATTCGCAAACAACATAGAAGTAAAACAATGGAATCAAAACAGAATTGAAGTAAGAGCAACCGTTAATCTTAATGATGGTGAAGGCAACAAACATTTTAGTTTAAAAACTTCAGAAAAAGGTAATCAAGTAAAGGTGTATTCTGATTTTGGAAACTACTTTAAAAGAAAACGCAACTGGAATCAACACAATACAACTGAAATCAATTATGTGGTTTATGTTCCTAAACATGCAACCTTAAAAGTAAAGAGTATATCTGGTAGTTTTGAAGCAGATTCATTTACTGGGGATTTAACTACAGATCTAATTTCTGGTGATATCACAGTTAAAAAATATCAAGGAGAAATGCACTTAAAAACTGTAAGTGGAGATGTAGATGTTGCTATAAGTAAAGCGAAAATAAATGCTAAAACGGTTACCGGAACAATTTATTCTGATCTCAAAATTGACAAGAGCTATAGTCAAAACAAATCATACAGTAGCAAGGTTAGAGGAACTGTAAATAATGGAAGTGTAGCGCTAAGTATGACTACCGTTTCTGGTAATATTTACATGCGAAAAGCAAAATAATTACACAAAACATATGTATTAATAACCTCACAACTTGTGAGGTTATTTTTTTATAAAAAAACTATAATGACCAAAAAAATATTCAGATTAACACTAATCATAGCCATTATTTCTAGTTGCCAAAATAAAGCAGCTTCAGAAAAAGACTCGCATCAAATTAGCATCGCTACAAAACATGCAATCAGTTCTAACATTTTAAATGAGGACAGAGCTATTTTAATATCATTGCCAGAAGGCTATGAAAAAACAACAGCCAATTACCCTGTATTGGTGTTAACAGATGGAGTACAAAATATTAAACATGTAATTGGATCTATTGAATTACTAACAAGAACCGGAAGCATTCCTCCAATAATTGTTGTTGGAATTAAAAGTACGAACAGAACAAAAGACTTTTCTCCAACTATAAGTGAAAATAGTCCTGGAAGTGGAAATGGCCCAAATTATTTAGAATTCATTGAAAAGGAAGTATTGCCTTTTGTGAAGTCTAATTATAGAACACACCCATTTACCATATTAGAAGGTCATTCTCTTGGCGGTCTATTTACTGCATATGCATTATTTGAAAAACCTGACTTATTTGATGCTCATTTAATTATGAGTCCGTCATTTTGGTGGAATACGGAAGAATTTATTAAAAAATCAGGGGCCTTTTTTAAAGAAAACCCCAATTTAGAAAAAGCAATATATTTTAGTATTGGTGAAGATGAATCTTCATCTAAATGGGGAATGCGAAAAGAGTTGTCAAAATTTGTGGATTCATTAAAAGCACACAAACCCAAAAACCTTCGTTTTAAACACACCGAGTTTAAAAACGAAGGCCACATGTCTTCTCCGCTACTAGGAACCTATTTTGGCTTAAAATGGATCTTTTCTGACATGTTATATACTGATAAACAAATAGAAAACTATACCGACAGCGCTTTTTTAGCACATGCACAAAAAATGATGGATAAATATGGTTCAGCAGCAAAACAATCTGCAGAGTCTTATGTGATGCTATCCAACTATGTAAGTTCAAAAAAGAAGTATAAAAGTGCAATCATTATACTAAAAAGGGGAGTTGAAGCCTATGACTATGATGTTTTTTTAAAGTACAATTTAGCAAAATCTTATGAAAAAGATAAAAATATACCTCAAGCAATCGCAATCTATAAGTCTGCAATTGAAACTTCTAAAAAGCACAATTTCGCTTATGAAGATAGATTACAAAAAGAGATTGACAGATTAGAAAAAACAACTAATTAAAGAAAAGCGCTGTAATTACAGCGCTTTTTATTTTTATTGCAATTGCTCTATGTAAATTTAATGTTAAGTTTTAAATCAGGTAAAAATACCTGCTTGTATTTCTATTTTTTAACTATCTTTGCAAAGAATTTAATGAAGGAACTAACATTCCTTTACTCCCTATAATACGATACGATAAACACCCCTGGTTTGTCAGATGAATTCCCTTAAAATTCGTCAATTAAAGTATCTACCCTTACCCTAAATAAGATATAATAACAGTGTAAAATCGTAATTATATTATTTTATTATGAAGAATATCATAGTAATGTCACTCTTTTTGATGTGTACATTGGTAAATGGTCAAATCATGTTTTCTCATGAAAGAGAAATAAAAGGGAAAGAAAACTATAACTCCCAAGAGTTAAACTTCTTTAACCACACGGATGGACTACGTCTATCTGGGACTCTAATTAGTCCAAAAAAATCCTACAAAAAAATCATTATTATTGTTCCTGGCTCTGGAAAAGATACGCGTTATTCGCATCATAAATTAGCCACTTCATTTTTAGAGAATAACATTGCTGTATATCGATTTGACGAACGCGGTGTTGGAAAATCACAAGGAAGTTACACGTCTGCAATAGATCGATTAACTGACGATATTTCTTATTGTATCAAACATATAAAGTCAATTTCTGCATTTAACAATAAAGAAGTAGGCTTATTAGGTCACAGCTTAGGTGGAATGGCCTCTGCTATAGCTACAAGAAATAGCTTTAACTCTACAACTAAGGTCGATTTCTTAATTCAAATAGCAGCACCAGTTAAGAATTTTTCTAACGCATCTAAGCACCAAATAAAGACATTGCCGCAATACAAAGTTCATAATAAAACAAAAAAAGAAACTGTTTCATTATTAGATACTTTGCTACACATAACAAATACATACAAACATCAAAACATAAGTGATATAGCCTTAAGAAATAAAGGAATTGAAGCCATAAGGAAAAAAGGATTCAAATTAAAAGACATTAAATTTTGGAGCTATACACATATCACCCTCTTTAAACAAGATTATGAAGCTGTTTATAAACAGCTTCAAATTCCAACAATTTACCTTATCGGTACAAAAGATAAGTTTGTAAACCCCAAGTTGGAGATTGGCTTTTTAAAAAAATACAACAACCCCTTAATAACGGTTAAAGTGATGAGCAATTTAAATCATTATTTAACCGCAGGAGCTTTGCAGCCAAATGTTATTTATAACATTGATAAAAGAGCTACCGACACGATTATAAACTGGGTACAAAAAATTTAAACTTTAGAGATATTGCATAAATTTTAAGTACAGAGTATAATCAACAGAGACGAACCACAAGTCCCTAAGTATGTGGTGTTGCTAGTTAATCCCTACAATGTTAGCAATTGTTTTAAACATCGTTTTTCAGTTTAAAAATTTTATAAAACGTCATCAGTAATAAAAAGCACATGCTTTTCATTGCCTTGACAATAAAGATGTTAACCCCTCCTAATCTGCATCTGTTCTTACGAACAGGTGCTTAGGAAGGATAACAAAAATTGAAAAATAATCCTTAAACACAATTAGTATGAAAAATGTAGTAAAATTAGTAGCAAGTGTAGTATTTCTAAGTATCATAAACTTAGTAAATGCCCAACAATCAAATCAAGCACGAGTAGGAATTATTCTTGAAATGAAACCTATCTTACAAATGGACATTATATCTCCAGAACAAATCAATTTTGTTTTCAATAACAAAGGAGATTACGCAAAAGGAATCACCAAAAAATCTGCAACTATTTTAAAAGTAACTTCTACAGTAAAATGGGAATTATATGCGGTTGGTAGATCAACAGGTAAAAGCCCTAATGGAAAAACTTTTTGGGATCAAGAAAAAAGCTATGGCTCTACAGTAAATTCAGTAGCAGACTTGCCTTTAAGTTTATTAGAGATTAAGCAAAGTCAAATTAACATGGCTACCGAAGGCAGCTTAGCAACATATCCTGACTACAGCGCAAGTTTCTCTACCCCTTTTAGATCTAGTGCTGGCAACAGTTTATATGTCGCAGCAGATGGCTCAATATCTCCACCTAATAAAAGCGGAAAATATATTGCTGGACAAAGTGGTTGGTCAAACGGAGAAAAAAATGATTACATGGCCGGTGGAAGCTATGTTTCAAATCATAGAAGCGCATCAAATTTTTATTACGAAATAGATTATAGAATTTTACCGGGTTATCCTGCTGTTTTTCCTAATGCGTATAGTGCAGACGCAACCGTTGCAGAAAACATTGTTGCTAGTGCGAATGCGAACACCGTGTTGGTTGGAGGAGCTGCAGGCAATGGAAACAAAAGTTTTGCAGAGCCAGGTGCATATAGAATGTATGTACAGTATGTTTTATTAGAAGACCAGTAAAACAGTATAACATAGCATTAAAGAAATTGCATGGGCTATTTTGTCCTATGCATAATTGTGTATTAAGGATGCATGTAAAAGCGTTGCCTAATGGCAGCGCTTTTTTTAGTATTTAAAACTAATGTAACATCGCTTCTTTTTTCAATAACTGGGGGAATTTCTTTTTAAATCGATTTAACCTAGGGACAGATACATTTTTAACGTACGGATTGTTAGGATGTAAACGTTCATAATTTTGATGATACTCTTCGGCTTGATAAAAAGTAACCAATTTTGTTACCTCAGTCGCAACTTTACCTTTATAATATGCTGAATTTATTTTTTTTATATACGCATCGATAATCGCTTTCTCATACTCAGTTTCATAAAAAGCAATTGATCTGTATTGACTGCCATAATCTGGATGTTGTCCATTTTTTGTTGTTGGATCATGCGATCCAAAAAACACGTTAACTAAGGTTTTAAAACTAACTTTTTTAGGATTATAATACACCGCAACAGTTTCAGAATGCCCTGTTGTTCCTGTGCCAATACTTCTATAGGTTGGGTTCTTAGTAAAACCCCCTGCATAGCCAGAAACCGCTTCCTCCACTCCATTTACACTTTCAAAAATAGCTTCTACACACCAAAAACATCCGCTTGCAAAATAAGCAATTTTAAACGCACTCTTTTGTGTTGTATACACAGTTTTCTGCCCATCATATTTTGAAAAACTGAATAAAAAAATTAACAAAATAGGAAAAGCAACAGCTAAAAAAGGTTTTATATTTTTCATGAAAATTAGTTCTAATTTTAAACTTGGTCGTAAGATAAAAAGATTTCATACAATTGTTAAAAACTTTACATCTGCTTTCCAAAGATTTGTTGTAGAACAATATTGAGTTACTTACATTTGTTTACCTAAAGATTAATAATTTCCATGGAGCAATTTATAGTTTCTGCGCGTAAATACAGACCACAAGTTTTTGCCGATGTTGTTGGGCAACAAGCAATTACTAATACGTTAGAAAACGCTATAAGTAATAACCATTTAGCCCAAGCTTTACTATTTACTGGACCACGTGGAGTTGGTAAAACATCTTGTGCCAGAATTTTAGCAAAAAGAATTAATCAAGAATCTTCTTTTACTGATGATGAAGATTTTGCTTTCAATATTTTTGAGCTCGATGCCGCATCAAACAATTCAGTTGACGATATTAGAAGTCTAACAGAACAGGTTCGTATCCCTCCACAAACAGGGAAATTTAAAGTATATATTATAGATGAGGTACATATGTTATCTCAGGCTGCATTTAATGCCTTTTTAAAAACCTTAGAAGAGCCGCCGGCACACGCTATTTTTATTTTAGCCACTACAGAAAAACACAAAATAATTCCAACAATTTTATCTCGTTGTCAAATCTTTGACTTTAAAAGAATTGGTGTTTTAGACGCAAAGAATTACTTAAAAGTAATTGCAGAAAAAGAAGGAATTACTGCTGATGATGATGCCTTGCATATTATTGCCCAAAAAGCAGATGGTGCTATGCGTGACGCTTTATCAATATTTGATCGAGTGGTGAGTTTTTCTGGAGATAATTTAACTAGAGAAGCAGTTACCCAAAACTTAAATGTTTTGGATTACGACACGTATTTTAATATGACAGATTTATTGTTAGAAAATAAAATACCAGATGTATTAATTGCATTTAATGAAGTTTTAGCTAAAGGCTTTGAAGGACATCATTTTATTAACGGATTGGCTTCTCATTTTAGAGACCTATTAGTTGCAAAAGATAAAGCAACTATTGAGTTATTAGAAGTTGGAGACGTTGCCAAAAAGAAATATCTAGAACAAGCAACCAAAGGAAGTGTACAATTTTTAATTGCAGCAATTAATAAAGCAAACGATTGTGATTTGAGCTATAGAGCTAGTAAAAACCAGCGACTGCTTGTAGAATTAACGTTAATGCAGATTTCCTCTATCACTTTTGATGGAGAAAAAAAAAAGTCAGCTAACTACATAATCCCTGCTACGTTTTTTACTTCTTTATCCCCTGTTGCAAAAGCGATCACTAAACCTGTACAAACAAAGCAAGTTGCAGAAAAAATTGTAAAACCTACAGTTCAACCAACTTTACAAAAACCTGTTTTAAAGAATGTAAAACGTAGAGCTTCTTCGTTATCATTAAAAAGTATACATGTAAAAAAAGAAGAAAAGTCAGAAACGCAACTAGAAGAAAATTTTGACAATCATCCAAAAGATGTTTTCACACAATCTGAATTAGAAAAGTCTTGGAAAAAATACCATGCAAAACTGATTGCTAAAGGGCAAAAAAGTATTGCTGCTACCTTAATTTCTAACATGCCTAAGTTTGGAGCTAATTTTGTAATTACTTTCGAGTTACCAAACAATTTAATGTCTGATCAGGTTGAAAAAGAAAAACCCAAGCTGATGAAACATTTACGAGAAGTTTTAAATAACTACGGAATCACCATTCGAATTCTAGTCAGTGAAACAGTGACAAAGAAATTTGTGTACACTCCGCAAGAGAAGTTCGAGAAACTATTAGAATTAAATCCAGCATTGGGCAAACTAAAAGAGGCCTTTAAACTCGATTTCTAGTATTAATAACTTAGAAAAAGCTTTTATTTTTCCACTATTTTTTTATCTTTAAACTTCATAAAAAAATAGGCATTTGCAAGTATTTAAGAAAATTTTGATTGGTATTGCATTCTCACCAAATTTAAAGGCCAACTTATTTGAAGCTATACGTATTTCAAATATGTTTGGTGCAGAACTGGTTGGTGTTCATGTTGGAGAAAAAACAACTGATAAAGAAGAAAAACTTCAATTATTATTAAATGAAGCTCCAGATTTACTTACGCCAATAAATACTATTTGGCAAAAAGGAAAACCAGTAAATGTTATACTAGACACCTGTCACAAGGAAAATATAAACCTATTAATTTTAGGGGCTCTTCAAAAAGAAAATCTATATATATATTATGTGGGCTCTATTGCTAGAGAATTAACTAGAAATGCTCCTTGTTCTGTTTTACTATTAATAAAACCTTCGGTGATAAGAGTTCCTTGTAAACACATCGTTGTAAACGGCCTAAAAGACGAAAAGACAAAAGAGACTATTAAAACAGCTTTTAGAATTAGTAAACAATTAGCATGTAAAAGAATTACAATTGTAGAAGAAATTAGCCAAGCAGAATTAGATATAAAAGTTGTTAGTGATGACATCACCTTAAGAAAGGCTACAATTGAAAAAGATCGTATAAAAAAACGTGAAGATTTAAGAGTAGAGAAAATATTAAACGAAATTGACTGTAAAAACACTTCGTTAAAAATTCAAAGCATATTTGGGCGTAGAGGATACTCAATAGGACATTATGCTAAAATCAAAAGAGCTGATTTATTAATTATGAATGCACCTGTAAAAACTAGCTTTTTAGATCGAATTTTCCCACACGATATCGAATATATTTTATCAGAGTTACCAACCGATCTTTTAATTGTTAAATAAATATGGCTAGAGAAAGTTCTTTTAAAACATTTACAAGAGAAATACCAAAGAATATCTTTTCTGGGTTTGTTGTTTCTTTAATAGCATTACCATTAGGTTTAGGTCTAGCATTGGCTTCTGGAGCACCACCAATTTCTGGTATCATTGCCGCCGTAATTGGTGGGATTGTTACTTCTATACTTGGAGGGTCTAACGTAACAATTACAGGACCTGGGAATGGATTAGTGGTTGTTATTTTAGCTGCCATTACAACACTAGGAAACGGAGACATGCAACAGGGGTTCTTATACACTTTAGCTGCAATTGTTGTTTCGGGAGTTGTGATGATAATTTTGGGATTTCTTAGATTAGGCTCTTTGGGAGATTTCTTTCCCTCATCTGCCATACAAGGAATGTTAGCTGCAATTGGAATTGGAATTTTTGCAAAACAAATACATGTAATGCTGGGTAATTTAAATGCCAAAGGAAGTATTATTGAGTTGTTGTTAGACATACCAGAAGGAATTAAATATTATCTAACCACAAGTAATGAAAGTATCTTTTATGCAGGTTCTGTAGGTATTATAAGTTTTCTAATCATGGTTTTTTATAGCAAAATTAGAAACAGATATTTTCAGTTAATTCCTGCCCCAATGTGGATTGTTGTTTTGAGTGTTGGAATGTATTATTATTACCAATACTTTTCTGATGCTATATACCCAATAGAGAAAAGTTTATTAATAACCTTACCTAATGATGTATTGTCTAATTTTGCATTTCCTGATTTTTCAAAAGTTTTAGAATTCAATTTTATAAATGCCGTAATTGCTATTACCTTAATTGCAAGTATTGAAAGTCTATTGAGTATCAAAGCAGTTGATAAGTTAGACCCATTAAAAAGACGTTCTAATGTAAATAAAGACATTAGAGCCTTAGGTTTGGCTACCGTAATTAGTGGATTTTTAGGAGGATTAAATGTGGTTACTGTAATTGCTCGTAGTTCTGTAAATGTGAACAACAAAGGAACTAATAGATCTGCTAACTTTTTTCATGCTGCTTTTTTAGTTTTATTTATTTTATTATTTGCTACAGAACTACGTAAAATTCCTTTGGCTGCATTGGCTGCCATTTTAGTATATACAGGTTATAAATTAGCTTCTCCAGAAAATATTAGAAAAGTATTTAGAATTGGTAAAGAACAATTACTAATTTTTTTAATCACATTAATTACAACCATATCAACAAGCTTAATTACAGGTATTTTAGTTGGTATAATCTCTACATTCTTTATTCATGTTGTTATCAATAAAGACATCATGTTATTTATTCGAAATTTATTAAAACCAAACGTTTTAATGTTTAAAGAAGATGGTAAATACTTTGTGAGTGTTGATAATTTTTCAAGTTTTTTAAATTTTACAAAATTAAAATCTAAACTGAATCAAATTCCTGAAAACGAAGATGTAATTATTGATTTTTCACTTTGTGACTTTGTAGATCATTCTGTTATGGAAAACATGAATAGCTATGCTGAAACATTTAAAAGAAAAGGTGGACATTTAGAAATAATTGGGTTAGACAACTATTCTACTAGAAGTGAACACCCGTTTGCTTTGCGCAAAAACATACCTGATTTTATCAAATCTAAAAAAGGGGTATTAACAAAAAGGCAAAAATCATTACAGAAAATAAGTACTGAATTAGATTGGAATTATTTGCCATTACAAGAAGATGAAATTACAGAATTACCAACTTTTGGATATTTTAAAACTAGACAAATTAACAAGGTTTCTAATATTATTTCAAATGAACAATGTTCTTTGTTTGATGTTGAATTCTCTGAAGGAGAAATGATTGCCAAACAAGTAATAAGAGCTAGTATGTTCTATATAAAGTTAGATAAAAAAATTCCAGAGTTCACCTTAGATAAAGAAGGGGTCTTCGAATATATATATCACTTTGCAGGTTTTAAAGATATCGAAATAGAGAATCATCCAGATTTTTCTAAACGTTTTTATTTATCTGGAAAAAATCAAGAAAAAATTAAAGAACTCTTTACAGATGAACTCGTCTTATTCTTTGAAAGCAATCCATATTATCATATTGAAAGCTCTAAACAAGGATTGTTGATTCTTGGTAAAGAACGATTGGCAGGAGTAAAAGAAATAAAAGCATTGGCTGATTTTGGTATCAGGCTACAAAAAACCATCTCATCATGAAACATGCCATTTTCTTAGTGTTACTTTTTGGTTCAATCGGTATCACAACATCGTCTAAAGCACAGGTAAAATATAAATTAAGAAAGTACGAACATGTAAAGAAATTTTACAAAGGTATTTCTAAAAAAGCGACTGAATTGTGTTTAAAAAACAACATTCCGCCTGCTGCTCTATTAGCTATCACTGGCTTAGAATCTGGTTGGGACAGTGGATATATTGGTCAGATAACGGGTAATATTTTAAGTTTAGGCTTGCGAAAAGGAGACATAGAATTGCCTGGTTTGCGATTACCAAGACTCATAAAAACTAACAAAATTGTATTCGATTCTTTAGAAATTATTAAACATTCAGAAAATGAGTTGAAATGGGAAAATAGACCTGAAAGTTTAAAGAAAGATTATAGACCAAAACACATTGCAGGTACGAAGTATCAATTGGCATATTTTAAATACCATCCAAAAGAAAAAACAGCTGCTCAAATTGCTAATATAAACGATTTTGTAACGGTATTCATTGGAAGAAAAAGCCGATTGAAGGCATATAGAAATGCAAGAAAAAAAATGGATGATTTGGTTGCTAAACATGGAAAATCAATACTCTTAAAAGAACAAACCGCCATTGACTTTGTAAATGAAATTGGAGGTAAGCCAAACTCATATAACTTCAGAGAAACCTGGCCTAAAAAAGTAATTTACATTATAAAAAATACTGGATTACCTCAACTTACCTCTCTATTACATCAAGGTGAAAAATTTGAGAAAAGCTGGTAGTATATTATTACATTCAAAATAATCTTCATAAAAAATCCCGAGTATAATTATACTCGGGATTTTTATTTACTTCTTATTCATTTATGAAAAAGACAACCAAGTATCTGTGGCTTCTGTTTTATTACCAGGACGTGGAGCACCTCGATCAATATATTCAACTGTAACATCAACTATTCTTCCCTCGTAAGAACCAAACTGATTCGTAAGATCTACTGGAGCTTCAAATATTGGTGCATTTATACCATAATCATGAGTGTAAATATTTGCACTACCAATTTTAATTGTACATATATTATCTACTCTAACATCCCCCGTTCCATCTTTGGTACTACTAAGTGTTATTGTCTTACCCTCTGGTAATAATACCGCTAAGGTATTTGTATAAAACACGCCAGGCCCAGTCGAATCTTTAAGAGGCTGTGCAACACCTAAATGAATAGGTTCAGTTGGATTTACTGGCACGCACGGCATACTTGCATCATCCAAACAAGGAGCTCTTTCTGACTCATCCATCACAAACATCCCTTCGTCTGTGGTTCCATCTGGAACTACAAAACCAAAATACGACCAATATTTAACCATGTGCTCATATCCTCCTTCATAATCTGGAAGATTGTCTGCATCATGTGGAATGCCTACCGCTTCACCTCTAAACCATAATTTTTTATCTAATTTTGGAGGCGTCAAAGAAGTGTCCATGGTAACAACAATATCTGGTCGCATTGCTGCCCACCAAGAAATATTACAAGACCAAAAATCTCCTTGCCACGGAATAGACATATATCCTGCTACTGAACCAGGAGTAATAGCTCCAGCAATTGTTTTAACTCCAGAAGGATCGGTATAGATAATCTGATCTGCAAATCGAAAAGGTGCTGCAAAGTATCCTGGCTCTTTCATGTTGTAAGTTAACTCAATCCCTGGATGAAAACCTCCTCCAACCGTCGGTTCTAATGCACTAAAATTCAATGCTGCTGGTTGATCCTCTAGATTAATTTCCGCAAAACTAGCGGGTTTGTTTTCTGATACATTTACTCCATTGGTTGTGAAATTACCATTGACCCATTCTTGGATTTTCCACAATTGATGCGGCGTTAAACTCAACCATTGATTCGGGAAATTTGTTCCATTAAATGTGTTTTCTAAATTTGACCCTCCTTCTCCAAATAAATGAGGCATCAACCTACCTGACTGTACTCCTCCGTTTGGTATACTCGGTGGAATTTTTTTAATCGTTTTATTTGTTGGATTAGGTATTTTTAATGGTGGTGGTGGTACTAATGGGGTTAATTGTTCTGCGGGTCTAATTACTTGAAAAACAAATGTCCTGTATGGGTTATTTGTTGCATCTGGGTTGGAATATCCTTTAATTGAACCATCTCTTAAAAAATCGCCCATACTACCTGGTGCGTGACCTTGAAATGCAGGCTCATTTACCCATGCATAATCTGTTACTGTTTTTAAAATTGGATAAATATCTCTGAAAAAACTAATTGAATTAAAATTCGCTACCGCTGGAGCAGCGTTTGTTTTTACAGATCCTTGTTTATTAAATTCTAAACTGGTAAAACCTGGGGTACCTACTGCTACATATACATTAGAATCTTCTCCTATTAGTGCGTAATATAATTTTCCGTGAGAAGATGATATTGCAGGCGCTAAAAAGGTTTTTTGAACACTTCCAATTTCTTTAAAATTAAATTCAATTACTGGTGTTGCTGGTTGCGGTGAATAATTATTATAAGATCCAATATTAGATTTATTATTCGTTCCAGTATATGCGCAATACAATTCTCCAAAGAATACTCCTAAAGATGGTGCTGTATTTGCTAAGCTTTTTTCTGTAAGTCCTGTAAAAGCAAATAAATTTGCAGTTTTAGCATCTTGCTGAGCAATGACCAATCCATTATTTTGACCTGTAAAGCCAATATATAAACTTCCATTGTAAGCTACTGCCGATGGGCTAGAATCTGCTAATATTGGTTCTAAACCTCCAGAAGGTGTTACGCCATCAAATGTAAATTCGCTTCCATCTGCAGAGGTACCAACTTTCAAAAAGCCACCTTCTATTACAATCACATATGTTAACAAACCATTAAACACACAAATTGAGGGTGCATATGATGTTGTATTTGTGCCTATTTGACTTTCTGACCATGTTTTTCCACTATCCTCTGAAACGGCTAATAAATTGCTACCATCAGTACCTGTATACGCTACATATTCATTTCCATTAAAACTAGCAATTGATGGTGCATTTTTTCCTTTTTCGCTTACACCAGAAAGAGGTTCAAAATTTAATTTAGAATCTCCTGTTGCAATATTAGGAATTCCATTTACATCTAAGATTGCGAAATTTAAGGTTCCTGATACAGGATCTTCCTCTGGAAACATGTCTAATTGTAAATCTAATAAAGAAACAACATTATTCATTGTAGGAACATATTTAGGTGGTGAAACAGCTACCCAACCTCTTTTGGTGGGATCTGTTTTTCCATCTGTACTGGTTGTAATTACTTTTCCATTAATTGCTACACTTGCTTCAATACTTCCTCCAGAAGTGTCATCGTACCAACCTGGGTTGTTAAAATAAGCGTTTCCGTTTGATGTAGGATCTATATTGGTATAACAAAACCAAAAGTCAGAAGCGCTTTTAGCACCAGGATATAGGTCTACATATTCTATTGTAATTTTTACTTTCGTTCCAAAATGTGGGGTCATTTCTTTTGTAATGTCAATTGGCCCATGTTTAGTTATTTTTCCACTATCTCCATTACTAAAATCATGGCAATAAATTTGCCTACCATTCACCTTAATAATACATTGATCATCTACAAAAACTTTTCCTGTTCCGTCCTCCTTTCCTGCCAATAGTACTTGTTGAGTTTCTACTGGTAAATCTACCTTAATTGTGTTTGTATAAAATGTATCTGGAAAATTCCCTATTGATGGTTTCTGAGCTTCTGCAACTCCTAATTGAACACACAAATCTCCAGCTCCTTTTTGCAAAATAATTGGTGGCTCTATTAAACAGCCTGCATCACCTTTCCCTCCTACAACTATTAACCTTCCAGCATCATCAGTCTCCAACCTTCCTAAACTCACTTCTTTTTCTGTATAGGCAACGGTAGTCATTCCTCGTTCTCCTTTTTTGTATAAACTTGTTGGAATTTCTGCGGTTCCTATTCCTTTAAAAATTGTACCTCCATCTAACTGAACAGCATTGTTTTGATTTTGACTAATTCCAGAAATGGTTTTTACCCCTGGATCAATTATTAAACTTGTTCTCGAATCTGGGTCTGTTCCTGAGGTATTAGGTAATACTCCTGGGTTTCTATATTGGTCTGGGTTGAATCCAAATTTCCCTTGGAAAGCATAATTTGCAGCTTTCATATTTCGCATATGCACCGTCCATTTTAAATGAGTATCATTTGCAGGATCATGTGTAATTTCGCCAACTATATTATCATTCGCATCATAACCATAGACTCTAAATCTAGCAGCTTGAGGTTTTAATAATCCATTAGCATCTTTATATTTTTTTCCTAAATTTGGAACATCACCAGGCATTTCTGGCCCAATAAAATATTCTGGGCTATTCCCTACTCTTGCTGTTCCAATTCCCGGGTACACTTTTATATGTGTTACTTTATCTATTGACATAATTTTTTAATTTAAGTTTGAGGGTTTATTAATCGTTTTTTAACAATGGTAGATTGATAACATCTGGTACCCCATCAAAAGGTGCATCTTTTGTTATAAAGCTAAAGTCAGCATCTTGAGCATTTCCATGACACCCTTTACATCCTCCTTGTACATAGGTTTTTTTTCCTTGATATACATTAATTGCTGTTGGATTAAATGTTCCGTTAGTATTATCTAAACTACCAGAAAAATCACGTAATGTTTGATTCGTTTCGGTGACAATGTTTGATAAAAAATAATCTGTTGTATTTGCATTGTTTTGTGGATGCCCTTGAATACCAATCAACTTATAATATTGCCAAACAGACGTAGAATCTATCTTCTTTATTTGATTATGAACATCAGTATTTACCTGCTTTGTTCCAGGTAATATAGCATTTGCTCTATACGCATATTGCTTGTTTGGGTTTACACTTGGATTAGAGTTTCTATTGTAATAAAACAAGGTGTTTTTGGGCTCTATTACTGTACTTATATTATCTACCTGCTCAAAGGTTGCAAACACGTAACTAGGAAAGTTTACCGTTTTATGTATAATATGTAAACCTACCAAACCATAAGGCAAAGAAACTAATTTAGAATTTTTATAGACAGGCTTTGCTTGTACAATATCATAATATGTTTTGGTTACCGTAGATGTTTTATTAGGAACTCCTTGTCTGTAATAAAGTATTGGAGCGGTTAAATATCGACCACTGTTATATTCTTTTAATGTTAACTGTCTCCATGTAGCTTTTACTTCCATAGATCCTTCAGCTTCATTTTTTCCAGTTTTTCCAAAAGGAAAAACAATCATCTTGCTGTCATTATTAGGGTATACTGCACCTTTTCCCAATGTTTTGATGGCTACCCCTGTATACGCAATTTTCTTAGCTCGCGTTATACTATCATATAATTGGTTGTCTTTTATATAATTGAACATGTCTTCATTTCCTTTTGCTTCATAGATCATTCTTCTTGGAGCTCCAGGTAACCCACTTGCAGTTCTTAATTCATTTGCACTTGTTGCACCAGGAGCATCTGGATCTCCATCAACAAATACAGCACATAAATTAAGTTCAGAAGTTTCATCTAGATTGTTAAAAATGGTTCTAACTTCACTTAATGCTGTTGTAGATGTTTGATCTAAACTTGTAATGGTATTTTGCCCATCAACTTCATAAAAATATTGAGGAGCACTGTTAAATTCTTGATTGAATTTAGCAGTGTCTTTAGGATACATTTCTACTCTATGCTTATAGGTTTGCCATACTAGTTGTCCTGTATTATCAGGTGATAAAAAATCTTTTACGTTTTTTGAAGTATCTGGTTTTCCACGAGTATGTGTTGTTGTATTATAACTCGAAGGCCAATTTAAAGCTATAAATTCTTGCCAAGCAAACTGCGACAAAGCTACTTGTCCACTGTCTTTTGCAGATTGAACATCATGTGGAACGTTATATGCATCATTCGGGAAAAAATTAAACGATTGATACGTTTCAAGATTTTCGTTAACATTTGACTTTGCATTATTCCAGCTACTAAAAATTAATAAAACTGTGCATACAGCTATTCCAAGAAACAATAGCTTAATGGGACTTTTCTGTAGTATTGAGGAAGGTTTTTTCATGATGATTTGATTGTTTTTTTTTGAATAAAATCAAAATTAAACCTTAAAAACACCTCCCAAAAGAGTAATTATACCTGTTTCATGATTCAGTTATTTATACCTATCTAAAAATAAGCTCATAATTAATACTTTTGAGCATGTTATCTTTTCAAAATTTTAGATTTATATTACTTTAAAAATAAATATCTCAGCACATATGAAAATAGGAGTTATTGGTGGTGGACCGGCAGGTATAACTGCGGCTATTAAATTAAAACAATACAATTTTGAAGTTCTTTTGTTTGAAGCAAGTGCTCATGATCAAATTACCATTGGAGAACATTTAGCTGCTGAAGCCATCCATGAACTCAAGAAATTAAAGATTCCTGAAGCTATTTTAAAAAATAATAGCATTCCATGTACTGAGGTTCAAAATGCTTGGGGGCATCCAGACATTCATCATAATGAGTCCATTTTCAATCCATTTGGTGCTGGATTTATTCTATCTCGCCCCAATTTTGATACTAACCTATTCAACCATTGTTCAGAAATTGGCATTGACACTAAATTGGGAACTCGAATTTCTAAAATACATAAAACAGAAAATGGCTGGAATTTGCAGTTTAACGATGAAGTTATATCGGTAAATTTTATCATTGATGCTAGTGGTAGAAATAGTAAATTCAATTTTGATTCTTCCATAAAAAAAGAAAAACATAACCAATTAATTGGCATTACAAAACACCTATCTCTAAAGGCTATATCATCTGTAAAAAGCAGCCACTTGCTTGTAGAATCAACAAAAAATGGTTGGTGGTATACGGTTCAAATAGCATCAGGTACAATTATTAGTACCTTTATGACGGATGCGAGTTTACTGAAGTCCTCAAAAATTTCGGCATCAGAGTTTTGGAATGTACAACTTACAAATAGTAATCACACAAAAGCAAGACTCAAAGCTTTTGAAATACCGAAAGGTGCATTTATAAAATCGGCACATTCACATATTGCAAACCATATATATGGCAAGCATTGGTTAAAGGTTGGCGACGCTGCTCAAAGTTTTGATCCACTTTCATCTGCAGGAATTTTAAAAGGTTTAAAAATGGGACAACAAGCAGCTGATGCAATTTATAAGCATGAAAAAGGAGATTTTAATGCACTAAAATTTTATGCCGATGAAATTACAACTCAGCATCAAGAATACAAACATTTAAAAGCCAACTATTACGCTAAGGAATCTCGATGGATGCAGCATTCTTTTTGGTACAATAGAAACCTTCACCTAAAAGATATTCAGCATTTTACCATTACACCATTGAGTACACTAAAAGTTAATATTTTAGCTTCTGAAAATAAAGTTGCCTTTTTACAACAGCAACTACCAGAAGTGAATTTTAATGTATTGATACAATGCCTACAACAAAATATGATTGTTAAAGATGCCATCTATTTGTACGTACAGAAAATAAAAGCCACTCAAATGAATCCTTGGCTGTTACATGCACTTGAAAGTTTAAAAATAATCGGCCTCCTCTCTACTGAAGTTAAAAAAGTAGAAATCAACTAGAATCTTCCATTAAATAATCCTTAATTTTGTCTTCAATATATTTTTATTTTTATGTTAGGATTACAGTTCGAAACCGAAACTTCTTGGGCAGAAATTGCCAAAGATAATTTAAAGCAAATTCTTACCGATCATGCTTTTTTAGAGCAAAAAGCTGCTTCAAATGCGGTGTCTATCATCATCAATTATTCTGAAGAAACCAAGCTCGTTCAGGCCATGAGTGAAATTGCTATTGAAGAAATGCAACACTTTAAAATGGTGCACGATTTTATGGTAAAACGCGGAATGGTTTTAGGGAGAGAGCAAAAGAATGATTATGCTATCAGGTTACAAAAATTCTTTAAAAAAACAGGAGATAGAACGGAAGCACTAATTCATCGTTTATTAATTGCTGCTTTAATTGAAGCTAGAAGTTGTGAACGCTTTAAAGTATTCTCTGAAAACATGGAAGACAAAGAATTGGCTAAATTCTACAAAGATTTAATGATTTCTGAAGCCAATCATTATACTACATTTTTAGGTTTTGCTCGTGAATATCAAGACAGAGAATTGGTAGATAAACAATGGAATGATTTATTAGCTTTTGAAGCAGAAATGATGCGAAATCGTGGAACTGAAGCTAGAGTTCATGGATAATTCAGTAGATAGTAGATAGTAGATAGTAGATAGTAGATAGTAGATAGTAGATGAAATTAAAAAAATTAACTCAATTTAATGTTCTCTAAAGAAGAATCCGCACAAATACGTAAAGAATTTTGGACCAGTTTCGGAAAATCATTTCCAAGAAAATGGTTGTTATACAACACAAAAATTAAAGGCTTTGCTTTTAAATTCCAGGCAGATAAGAAAAAGGCTGCTGTCTGTTTAGATATAGAGCATGTAGATGAAATAGCCAATGAATTGTTGTATGACCAAATGCTGTCTTTACGTACCTTATTAGAAACAGCAATCCCTGAAATTATTTTTGACGCTGAGTTCGAGCTTGAAAGCGGAAAAATAATCAAGAGAATTTACATTCCGTTTGATAAAAAATTTAGCATTCATAACAAAAATACATGGAGAGACTGTTATGAGTTCTATATAGAAAACATGGAGAAACTTGAAATATTCTTTTACGAATACGAAGACTTTATTAGACAAGCAATTAATTAATCTTAATTACAAATCAAAAACCTAAACCTGCGTTAAGAATTACTCATGCTTTACTATTTCTTTTTTGAAATCGTGAATACTACGCATTTGAAATGGAAATCCTTTCCACTTCGCTCAAAACAGACTTCAAGCCTAGCCAAAAACATTATTTAATAAACTGAATACTCATTGGGTAACTTGGTGCCTCATTATTACTTGCTTTTATAGCATTAATAATTGGAAATATTAAATAGAAAATACCGATTACAATAAACCCAATAATTCCTAGTCCGAATATCAATACTGCTGGAATACAAATTAACAAGTAGATAAACATGGAGATTCTAAAGTTTAGAATTGCTTTTCCATGTTCGTTCATTCCATACACTTCATCTCTTTTAACAAGCCATAAAATTAACGGTACAATAAAACCGCCAATTCCAGAAACGAAATCTAACAACTGACTTAAATGGGTTAATACGAGCAATTGTTTGTTTTCTTTCATCTTCTTAAATTTAGTGTTCTATTATATGTCTACAATAAATGCTTTTTGTTACAAATTATCTGTTTTTCAAACTAATTTAACTGTGTATATTTGCACTATGATTCAAAACGACACTATTATTGCTTTAGCCACACCTTCTGGTGTTGGGGCTATTTCTGTGATTCGCCTATCTGGTGAAAATTCAATTACTATTGTAGACGCATTTTTTAAATCAATCAAAAAGAAAAAGTCGCTGAGTAATCAGAAAACGCATACCATTCATTTGGGGCATATTGTTAATAATGGAAATATTATTGATGAAGTATTGGTTTCTATTTTTAAAAACCCGAAATCATATACTGGAGAAAATGTGGTAGAAATTTCGTGTCATGGTTCTGTATTTATTCAACAAGAAATCATTCAGTTATTCTTACAAAATGGATGTAGAATGGCAGACAATGGTGAGTTTACCATGCGTGCTTTCTTAAACGGAAAAATGGATTTAAGTCAGGCAGAAGCTGTTGCCGATGTAATTGCATCGAACTCGGCAGCATCACACAAAATGGCAATTCAACAAATGCGTGGTGGAATTACCAATGAATTGAAAGAGTTACGTGCGCAATTATTAGATTTTGCGGCATTGATTGAATTAGAATTGGATTTTTCTGGTGAAGATGTTGAATTTGCAGACAGAACAAAATTTAAAGAATTGGTGGCTAAAATCATGTTTGTTTTAAAGCGATTGATCGATTCTTTTGCTTTTGGTAACGCAATGAAAAATGGAATTCCGGTTGCCATAATTGGAGAACCAAATGTTGGTAAATCTACCTTATTAAATACTTTGTTAAACGAAGAAAAAGCCATTGTTTCTGACATAGCTGGTACTACCAGAGATGCTATAGAAGATGAAATAATTATTGATGGTGTTGCTTTTCGTTTTATTGACACTGCTGGTCTTCGGGAAACAAAAGATGTAGTAGAAAGCATCGGAATTAAAAAAGCGTATGAAAAAGCAGAAAATGCACAACTAATCATTTTCTTAATCGACTCTAATAAGTTTGCTCATTCTAGCGAAGTATTTTTACAAGAAATTGAAACCATTAATCAACGTTTCCCAAACAAACGTTTATTAGTTATTGCTAATAAAATTGATACTTTATCTTGTCATGATCAATCTATCTTAGAGTCAGAAATTGAAAATTTAATTTTACTGTCTGCAAAACAAAAAATTGGAATCGATGCTTTAAAAACTGAGCTAACTTCTTTAGTAAACACTGGAGCATTGAGTAATAACGAAACCATTGTGACCAATTCTCGTCATTTTGAAGCCTTAAACAATGCACTTACTGCGATTACTTCTGTGCAACAGGGTATCGACTTAGAAATTTCTACCGATTTATTTTCTATAGATATTAGAGAGTGTTTACGTTATTTAGGAAATATTACTGGAGAATATGATGTTGATAAGGATATTTTGGGTCATATTTTTGGGAATTTTTGTATCGGGAAATAGGTTTTATTTTCCTTTGATAGTACACTTTACTTTCCATTAAAATGGTATCATAAAAAGAAGGCCATCAAATAAATGACAATCTTTTTTTTAGGTATCGATAGAAAAAATTTCTGGAGTTAATAAACATCTTGTAGAAGCTGTTTCCTCTCCCTTTATTACATAATTTTAGAATTCGAATTAATTTTTTGTTTTTTTATTCTTTTTTAAAACTTTCTTCTTTTTGACCTTTGGCATTTTTTCTTTGACACGTTTTTTCTGATCAGCAACAAGGAGTAAAAAATCTGCATTGAATGTGTTTTCTTTGGCCAGCTTTATATAGATCATTGCTTTTTTATAATCTTTTAATTGCTCATATAACACGGCCTTTTTTAAAAATAAGACAGCCTTGTCAGCTCCTTTTACAGTCAATGCAAAATCTATAAAATCTTCAGCTTGTTTAAAATCTTCATTCCATAATAGTGCATTTATATAATGCTCATATACTTCAAAGGCATCTATTTTAATTGCCAATACTTCTTTGAAATATGAAATGGCTTCGACATAGTTATATAATTTCTCTGCATGTACACGTCCCATTAAAGTGAGTGCCAAGGTGTTTTCAGTATCATATGATATCGCATAGTTTAATGCTTCCATGGTTTCCTCTAAATCATATGGATATGCATCTATTGCTTTAAAAACATAATTATTTGTATAATTTCCCATTGTATTAATCTTGTTGTTTACGTAGATCAGATTTTAACTGATTCCGTTTTGTTTTAAAGGATGTATCCTTCTTTTTTTGTTTAAAATCGGTCCCTGTAAATATTCGAATTGGGTTTCCTCTTTCTAAATTCAAATGCTGCTCCCAGGCATTATTCACCCTTTCTTTTAATTGATTTGTATTGTGTTCTGCGAGCTTATTTTTTAATCGTTCAATGGCAATTTTTTTATTTTGATGCTGTGAGCGACTCTCCATAACCAACACCTGAATTTGTGTAGGAATATGTTTTGCCCTGATTGCAGAACTTACCTTATTTACATGCTGCCCTCCTGCCCCAGAACTCCGAATTGCTTGAAATTTAATGTCTTTTTCACACATTGTTTTCTCTTCATACTGATCCAACTCAGAGCATCCTATAAACCAATTTTTTCGTTTGTTGTATTTTCTATATGCAGAGGTTCCAATCCATTGAATGGTTCCTAGCCAATCTTTTAAAAATAACGAAAGTTGCTTTCCGTTTAATTTGATACTTACAGATTGTACGGTGCCATTTTCCATTCCGTTTTCTTTGCAGAGAATTTGATAGGTAATCTGATTACCTACTAGTTCTTTTAAGAATAGTTTTAACACTTTCGCAACAACCCAAGCACATTCTGCAGGGCCTTTAGCGGCTGTAAATTGTATAATTTTTGTTTCCATTTTATCTGTCCATTCTAACAATTCTTGGTGTGAATGTTCCTAATACTTCTACCAATTCTTGTTGATTATTCATTACTTTTTTAATGTTTTTATAAGCCATTGGAGCTTCATCAATTCCGCCACCAATAAGACTTACATCATTCATTTTTAATTGCTGTTTGATAGCACTTTGTGTGAATTTCTCTTTACATTTCCTCCTAGAATACAAACGTCCTGCACCGTGAGATGCGGAGTTTAGACTTTCGGGATTCCCTAAGCCTCGCACAATATATCCTCGAGCTGTCATAGAACCCGGAATAATACCTAATTGCCCTTTGTTGGCCGGCGTTGCTCCTTTTCTATGTACAATTCTTTCAATTCCATTTACCTGTTCTTTCCATGCAAAATTATGGTGGTTTTCAATGGTTGCTATGGGTTTAGCTCCCAACAATTTCCCTACTCTCTTGTGAATATTATCGTGACATGCCTTTGCATAATCACCTGCTAAATTCATAGCCAACCAATATTCTTGTCCATCATGTGTATTTAAATCTAACCATGCTAGATGTTGCACATTTTTTGGTAGTGGACATTGTTTTGTTGCTAGGTATGTATAATGCTTTGCGATGTTTGCTCCTAACCCACGGCTTCCACTATGTGTTAATAACCCAACATATTCTCCAACTGGTAATTGAAACTCATTGTTCTCATCTGTTATTTGCACACTTCCAAACTCTACAAAATGATTTCCACTTCCAGACGTTCCTAACTGTTGATAGGCTTTTGTTTGCAAGCGTTTCAATAACGGAATATCTTGAAATTCTGAACGTTCAAATATTTCGTGATCGTGCTTAATTTTGTGCGTTTCTCGCATTCCGAATTTTGTATGCTCAGACAATATATTTTCCAATTGATGCTGTTTTCCTTTTAAATAGGATGCTTTTATTGGATAGATTGTCAAACACATTCTACAGCCAATATCGACACCTACTCCATACGGAATTACGGCGTTATCCGTTGCTAAAACCCCTCCAATTGGTAAGCCATACCCATAATGCGCATCTGGCATTAATGCGCCTTGTACAGCAATTGGTAATTTTAAGGCATCATACAATTGAAACTTTGCCTGTTCATCAATTTCGCTTTCTCCATAAATAGAGAACGGTGCTCTGGTGTTTTTTAGCTGATGAAACTTTACGTCCACTGGTTTTACTAACCCTTCAGCCACTTTTCCCCAAATGGCATTTCCTTGAAATTTTTCTGGTTCCAATAGCACTTCTTTGGCCTCTTCTAGAATGCGTTCTTTCTTTTCTCTTTTACGGTATCTATTGATTTGCCCTAAAGCGATATTGATGCTGTTATTTTTTGGGAAGCCTAATTTAATTAGATCCTTTCCCTTTAGTTTGTTTCCCATGATTTAAATTTTGAGATGTTTGATTTTATGGAAATCAACTTTTGATTGATTCCTTAACTTTTAAATCTTACTTCGAAAAATTTCTAGGAAATTACTCCCATAAAAAAAGTCCGAAATTTTACAACTTCGGACTTTTCATATAGGATAGTGTTTACTATTTATAATAGAGAAAGTCGCGAAGTAAACATGAAAAAGAACCTGGTTCTCTTTGGATGTTTTTGTGAAATGAAAATTTGATCATTGTACTTCATTTTATACTGTATCTGTTTAAATGACTTAAACGATTCAGCGATTATAGTGTTGCTTTATTGCGATGCAAAGATGAAATGTATTTTTGAACTACACAACTAAAATGTTATTTATTTCACTGTAAATCAGATAGATACATGATTTTTACGCAGTAGATTTCCTGTCCGCAGTTATACAGAAGTTATGAGTTTAGCTAACTCATTGATTGAAAAATTCAATAAAAAAGCGTCCAAAAAATGAATTTTGGACGCTTTTACTATCTTTTAAAAGTTTTTCACCTAGAACATCAACTTAAAAAGTCGCAGTTCAGCGCCCGATTTATGTGATATATAGTTGTTCATAGTTATTACTTTTTGTTTTTACTTGTTTATTGCGATGCAAATATAGGTTTAATTTTTCTTTCTAGTATACCCATCAAATAGATGTAGCTTATTTTGGTCTTGCTTTTAGTTTGCGAATCATTGCACTATACATGGCAATTCCAATGATCCAAATAGCCATAGGCATTATACCAACTCATAAGCTCATTTTTACAATCTGGAACCAGATTATTTAGGTTTCTTGAATATCTATCATAAAGAGATACAGAGAATAATAGGAATGTAAATAGCACCAATGACAATAGGATTGAAACTATTATTTTTTTCGCTTTTCAACTTTGCTACTTTTAAGTTTGAATATTGAACTTCTACCATCATTTTAAATCAGCATTAAATTACCCGTTCATCTGCTTTATAAGCACCACGTCGGTGTAGTATCCATTGTGCCTCATCCAACGGATTTACACCTTTATATTCTCGAATAGTCCCTTCGTTTTTAGGACAAGTATCATACCCGTAAAACTGCAATCTCAAACGTAGCTTGCCACTTGTTATCGCATTCAACTTGATGCTAAAATCTAAAGATGTCGCCACAGGAATCGTTCCTTTTAAACTAAACACATCATCCAGAAATTGTGGAGTGTCAAAAGTCGCTCTTCTCGTGCTTAGTTCAGAAACTATTTTACCCAACAATGCTTCATTCGCTTTTATTTCAAAACTTAAAATGGGTTCTAATAAATGAGTTCCACCAGCTTTTAATCCTTGCATAATTCCCATAGGAGTTGCTAGATTAAAATCACCAGGTCTCGAATGTACATTGTGATCTTCTCCTTTTATCAAGGTGATCTTCACATCTGTAACCTCCCAACCTAAAATCCCTTGTGCCAAAGCCTTGGGAATGGTACGCTCAATTTCATTCTGATACTTAATATGCACATCATTTTGTGAAACGATAGAACAATAGCTAACTCCAGAATTTAGCGGAGCAGGCTCTATTAAAAAAGTCATGATCGCCCAACAAGGTTTAGGCATCCAATATCGAATATATCCTTCTGCTTTTGTACTGATGGTTTCTTTATAAACTACCTGAGGATCTGTAAAACTAGCTTTTATTGAAAAACGCACTGCTAAAGCATGGGCTAAGATTTCAATTTGCATTGGTCCCATTAACAATAATTGCAACTCTTTTTCTGCCTTAAACCATTTAAAATTCAATGAAGGATCTTCTCTGTCTAATTGCTGTAGCGCTTCTGCCAATGCATTATAATCAGCATTGTTATCTGGAATTACCTGAACCGTTAACACAGGAATATGCAACTGAGGTACTTTAGGAATCCCTTCCGAATCTCCTAAAATATCCCCAGATTTTGTTCCTAAAACACCTGTGATTACACCAATATCACCAGCCGTTAAAACAACATTATCTACATATTTTGTTTGATGTAGTTGTTTGGTTTGATGTATTTTGGTTTCTAATTGCTGTGTGTGATTGTAAATAGTAGTTTTAGAAGACAATGCTCCTGAAAAAACTTTTACATGTGCCATAGCACCAAAAATACTGTGGTGTTCTAATTTGAAAACATATGCAGAAAGTTCTTGTGTAGTCGTTGTATTAGAGCTTGGAAAATAGTCAATTATTCCATCTAGTAGTTCGGTTACTCCAAGGTTGTTCTTAGCGATTCCTGTATAAATCGGCGTAATCTTATTGTCGATAGTTAGTTTGCGAATACATTGTACATATTCATCATCGGTAATGGGATCAGAATTTAAAAAACGTTCTAATAAATGCTCATCACAATCTAACAAATGTTCAATTGTTTTTTCTTTAATTGAAGGATCAATTAAGGCATTAAAAACCGGTACAATTCCAGCATTTGTTAATCCATCATTTTCAGAGCCATACATCACTACTGGCCTTGCTTTTAAATCATGTTCTAATTGTGTGATTGTATTTTCTGAATCCGCTCCTTGTCTATCAATTTTATTGATAAAAATGATTGTTGGAATCTGCAACTCCTGCAAGGAGTCCCAAATATTTAATGTATGCGCTTGCACACCTTCAACTGCAGAAACTACCAATATAACAGCATCAACTACGCACAATGTGCGTTCTACTTCACTTGAAAAATCAACATGACCTGGGGTGTCAATTAAATTGATTTTGGTGTCTTTCCATTCAAATGAAGTCGTCGCTGCTTTTATAGAAATACCACGTTCCTTTTCCAAGGCTAAACTATCAGTACTTGTCGAGCCTTTGTCTACACTACCAAGCGTTCTAATAGCACCAGAGTTATATAAAAAGTGCTCAGTAAGTGTCGTTTTACCAGCATCAACGTGCGCTAAAATTCCAATGTTGATTGTTGGTTTTTTCATTGTTTAGAGTAATTTTATAAAACTTTTTCACATAAGAGATGTGGCTCTCAAATAGCGGTACAAAACTACTATATTAAAGACTGCAATTTTATATTGCTTCCATTTTTTTTGATTCATGTTTGGGAGAGAAAACAATTTTAACTTTCAAAAAAAATTAATGAATTCCTTTTTTCCTTATTTTTGCACCACAAAAACAACAGACCTCAACGCTACAATAATCGATGAGAGCTCTATATAAACAGGAACAACATTAAATATTGCATCAGTAAATAATGACAATTCAAGAACTGATAGGAGAATATGCTATTATTGGAACAAATCAAGATGATAGCAATAACAGCTACAAAGGATCGCTTTCTTTAACTCTTGATGTTGACAATCGCATTGTTGCCAAATGGAAAATTCATACTGATCAAGAGCAAATGGGTACAGGATTCTTTAAAGATAATGTACTAGTCATCAACTTTAAATATGTTGGTGAAAACGCTACTATTTATAAAGGAGTTGTAGTGTATAAATGTATAACAAAAGATTTTTTAGATGGATTTTGGTCTGAAAAATTTGGGATCCTAAATACTTAGGAACAGAACAATGTTTTAGAATAAAAGAAGAACTAGTTAACTGATATGAAATGCCCTTGTAATTCAACCAAGTTATATGCCGAATGCTGTAAAATTGCACATCAAAATATACATGCTGTAAACTCTACAGAACAATTGATGCGTTCGCGATATTCAGCTTTTGTGATGGCTAATATTGAGTATTTACAAAAAAGTCATCACGCTTCTACCCGACCATCAAAAAGAGAGAAAAAAGAAATACTAATTTGGACCAAATCTGTTGAGTGGATTCGGCTAGAAATAGTAAATACAACTGAAAACACTGTTGAGTTTAAAGCCTTTTTTATAGAGAACGGAAAATTAGAAGTTATTCACGAAAACTCCTTTTTCTGCAAGGAAAATAAATATTGGGTCTATAAAAACGCTCTATAAACCTGACCTTCTAGTTTAATTATATCTTTTTCCCTTCAAAAAAAGACATCTTAAAGAGCTAATTCACCATAAATTACGGTAAAAAAAGACTCCAAAAAACATTGTTTTTAAAGCTATTCTTTACTACTTTTGTTTTGTTCTCAGAACACTAAAATTAACCCCTTAAAACTGCTCTGATTATTTCAATGAAAAATCCCTCTATAAGAGTGTTTGGTTGTAAAAAAACCAAACGCAAATACTCTACGTTTTTTAGCACAATTATTTTTTCAATCATTTTTATTTCTACTAGCTTTGGACAAGCAACTTTTACCTCTGGTTCTACGGCGGCTACTCTAGCAAGTCAAATATCAGGTCCAGGAATAACAATTTCTAATCCAACTATTACTGTTGGTGTTGCCTCACAAGCCGGTATTTTTTCAAACGGTGTTGCAGGTGCAAACCTACAATTAGATAGTGGTATCGTTTTAACAACAGGAGATGTAAACACCACTTTTTCAACAAATACAAGTACCAGTTCAATTAATGTTGCTGGAGGTACTTATACAGATACTGAAGTCTCTAGTTTAATTGCAGGTGGTTCAATAAACGACCTAATTGTTTTTGAATTTGATGCAGTATTAGATCCGTTAGCAACAGTTTTAACGATTGATTATCAATTTATGTCAGACGAATATGATGAATATGTGTGTTCTGCATACAATGATGTATTTGGGTATTTCATTACTTCTGATTTAGTTGCACCTCATACAGGATATCAAAATTTTGCTTTGGTTCCTGGTACTTCAAATCCGGTTGCTATTAACTCCGTAAATAACGGTTCTGTTGGTGCAAATGGCGCTGCTGCCAATTGTATAGACTTAACAAATAGTTCTCAATTTATTAGTAATAATATTGGTTCTACAACCGTAACTGTTGAATACGATGGGATGACAAAAAAATTAAGAGCCTCTTCAAAAGATTTAATCCCTGGAACAACCTATCATGTTAAATTAGTTTTAGCAGACATCACAGATTCTGTTTGGGATTCTGCAATTTTAATCAACCTAATTAGTGGTTTTCCAGATGATGATGACGATGGTGTAGCAAATGATGCGGATATAGATGATGACAATGATGGAATCTTAGACACCGTAGAGGATGCAAACTTAGACAATGATAACAATCCATTATCAGATCCAACTGATACAGATGGTGATGGTATTCCTAATCATTTAGATTTAGATTCAGATGGTGACGGAATTCCTGACAATATAGAAGCACAATCTACCAATGGGTATATTGCTCCAGCCGGTACGTACACGGCCAATGGTGTAAATACGGCCTATGGTTCTGGACTTACTCCTGTAAATACAGATGGAGCGATGGATGGCGATGATTATTTAGATACAGATGCTGATAATGATGGAACATCAGATACTATAGAAGCGAATATTACATTAGCGGGAAGCGTTGGAATAAACGGACTTGATAATAGTCTAGAAATTGTAGATGATTATTTAGATGTAAATGGGACTTTAAATGATCCAACAGCATTACCCGATACTGATGGTGATATTGGTTCAGGTGGAGATGTTGATTATAGAGATACCGTTACATTAGGAGATAATGATGGTGATGGAATTAATGATGATGTAGATTTAGACGATGATAATGATGGTATTTTAGATTCGGTCGAATCAACGTGTAGTTTGCCTACAGCTCAATTTACAAATACCCCTGATGCCTATTGGACCTTAGACAACAATACAAATGATACTAGCGGAAATGGACATAATGAAAACGGAACTGCAAGTTTAACGTATAGCACAACAGCAATACAAGGTTCACATTCTATAAACTTTAATGGGACTTCAAATACGATTAGATTCAGTCAAGATGGCGCATTTATGGAAGCTGCCTATTCAACTATTAGCTTTTCTGCGTGGATCATGCCAAGTTCTTTATCTGGCATTAGAATCATCTTTGAAGAAGGTGGTGGGACCAATGGAGCTGTATTGTGGTTAAACAACAACATCGTAACATTTACTGCAAGAAGTGGTGGTGCAGGAACTCAAACAGATATTGCTCATACAACCCCATTAGCCCTAGACGGCGTTTGGCACCATGTAACTGCTACATTCGATAATGGAAACATGATTGTGTATGTAGATGGTGTGGCTTCATCTACTGCTGTAGCCGGTTTTACAACCATTGCCGCACACAGTGGTAATGGAGGAATTGGAAGTCATATTGATGGTACAGCTACAGGAACCACGGGTTATTATGCCGGATTGATGGATGCTGTTCGTTATTCAAATACAGAAGCATGGTCAGGAGCGAGTATTCTTACCGAAGGAACCAAAGTATGTGTTGGTTTAAATTTAGATATGGATGGAGATGGATTGGACAATCATTTGGATTTAGATTCAGATGGAGATGGAATTCCTGACAATATTGAAGCGCAAACAACCAATGGGTATATTAGTCCAAATACAGTATATGATGCTACAGGTATTGATACGGCTTATCCTACAGGATTAGTTCCTGTTAATACTGACGGTACTGATACTGTAGATTACCTTGATACAGATTCTGACAATGAAGGTTCAAATGATACTATAGAAGCAGCATTAACATTAAATGGTAGTATAGGAGCCAATGGCTTAGATAGCGCTATTTATACTACTACAAATTATTCTGATGTTAATGGAAACATCAATGACCCTACGACACTGCCTGACTCAGATACTGATTTAGCTACTACCGGAGATGTAGATTATAGAGATGCCAGTAATGATGTTACCATTGGTACAGGAAACTTATTATGGCTACGTGCAGATATTGATGCTGCAACGACACTCTGGCAAGACCAATCTGGAAATAGTAAAGATGCGACAGCAACTACGGCTCCAACCTTAAATTCGAACGGACTTAATTTCAATCCAACATTCCAATTCAACGGAACGAATCAATTTATGCAAATAACAAATGGCATACTAGGTACAGATAGTTATACAAACTTATGGGTCTATATAGTATCAAGTACACATACAATAAAAACCTCGTCTTTATTTAGAGAAGAATTAACAGGTGGAGAACGTTTAGGAACTCACTTACCTTGGAGTGACAGTTCTTTATACTTCGATTTTGGAGAAGTAAATCCGAGTACTGGTAGAATTAATGCAGCATATGGCAGTGCTACAAACACCTTTAATGTATGGAACTTTGGGTATAGTAATTCGACTTCAAATCCAGCAAGTAGCAATAAATCATTATATAGGGATGGTCAGCGTTTTTCAACAGCCAACACATTTGATGCTACTATTCAAGGAAATGATTCTAATTTTTTAATTGGAACTGACGCCTCTAATTTTCATGATGGTGAAATAGCAGAAATTATCATTTTTGCCGATGTACCAACTTCTTTAGAGCAGCAAAAGACGCAAAGTTACTTGGCCATCAAGTATGGAATTACGTTAGATGTTACAAATAATGACGCTGCTGTTACAGAAGGCGATTATATCTTATCAAATCAAGTCACCAAAGTTTGGGACTATACAGCAAACAGTACTTATCATAATGAGGTAGCAGGAATTGGAAGAGATGATACACAGGTATTAAATCAAAAACAATCTAAATCAGTAAATTCTAATGCTATTGTTACATTAGGATTGGGTAGTATTGCTGCAAACAATGCTGCAAATGCCAATACATTCACTACAGACAAAGACTTTTTAGTGTGGGGTAATGACAATACTACTTTGGGTGCAACCTCTCAACCAGGAGTGCT
>MAAC01016623.1_pt1 | contig 55358 bp, 57 predicted proteins | sample 1115981 | NCBI WGS metagenome assembly MAAC01 (sample SAMN04961126, study PRJNA320927) | seawater metagenome | isolation source: sample BD02T64 sea water enriched with oil for 64 days | place: USA:Gulf of Mexico | collected 2013-07-27 | reverse complement strand
AATCTTGTCTAATTCATAATAATAAAACTCTAGAAGTCCTACATATCCTGTCTGCATGTGCATTAAACTCTGCTTTTGACCAGCTTGGCAATTCCGATCATTTTTGTTGTGGTGTCCATTAATCTATCTATGACTCATATTAAAAGGGGGGTATTTTTTATTTTAATGTAACTTAGGTATTTTGCTGATGCCTCCAATTGATCATGTGGATTATTTTACGGTAAATGTGAGCTCACCTAACACACCAGGATTGCGTGAGTTACAAGACAGAAAACCCTTAACGCATATACTTCAAACACTTCAAGACTTAAATAATAAAAAGCCTCAAAGAAAACCGATACTTCTTAAAATCGCTCCAGACTTGACTAACGATCAGTTGCTAGATATTATAGGAATTGTAGAAGATACTCAAATTGACGGAGTAATCGCTTCTAACACAACCATCTCTAGAGAAGGTTTGCAGTCTAAGGAATCTCTCATAAATCAAGCCGGTGGTTTAAGCGGTGCACCACTAACAAATCGCGCTACAGAAGTCATTTCATTTTTGTACGATAAAAGCAACGGTGCTTTCCCTATCATTGGAGTCGGCGGAATCATGACCGCACAAGATGCTATAGATAAACTTAATGCTGGCGCCAGTCTGGTGCAGTTGTACACAGGTTTTGTTTATGAAGGTCCAGCGTTGATTAAGAAGATTAACGAAGAAATAATTAGGAAAGCTCGCTAGTTTTTTTGTTTTTTTGATAAAACTTTAAGAAATATGAAAAACATTAAATTTTTATTACCAGTCCTTTTTGCATTTTTTATATTCAGTTGCGCTACTGTAGAAGACTATGCAACTAAAAAATGGAAAGGAAAAACTAAAAGTGAATTAGTAAAGAAAAAAGGAGAACCTCTCGCTATTCGACAAGAAGAAGAAGTGGAGATTTATGTTTATAGCAGAGCGTTTAGAAATACTGATGGCTATTCATCGACTAGAGTCGGTGAAGCGTATTATATTAAAAATAATATTGTTTATAAAGTTATACAGGAACGTCTACCTGAAGATAAGTAATTTTATTTACTTAAATTTACAAGAACTGTCTGTTGATTCAGGCAGTTTTTTTGTTTTACGTAAGTTTGAAATTTATTTCACTTTATGCTAGAAACTCTAATATCCTTTGCGCTGGCAACCTTACTTCTCGCATTAAGCCCAGGACCAGATAATATTTTTGTACTCACACAATCTGTAGCAAGAGGTTCTAAATACGGTATCGCTATCGCTAGTGGTTTAATTACAGGCTGTATCGTTCACACTTCTATAGTTGCATTAGGTTTTGCGGTTATAATTCGAGATAATGAATGGTTGTTGTATTCTATAAAAATTGCTGGAGCCATTTACTTGCTCTATCTCGCTTATAAAATTTTCAAGTCAGACGCGTCTATAGAATTTGGCGATTCAAATGCTTCTTCTCAAAGTCTATGGAAACTCTACAAAGTAGGAATCACCATGAATTTGTTGAATCCTAAAGTAACCTTATTCTTTCTAGCTTTATTACCACAGTTTGTTATAGAGAATTCCTATTCAGACTGGATTCAAATCTATATGCTTGGTGGTGTTTTTATGTTAGTTTCTTTACTTACTTTTTATACGATAGCACTTTTAGCTGGCAAAGCAGCAAGTTTTATCAAATCATCCAAATGGTTTGCGCCATCTATGAAATGGACGCAGATTGTTGTTTTTATAGGAATTGCGGTAGCGATTTTGATTCCTTAATCAAGTCGTCAAATCATTTTCGCAAACCTTTGCGTAAGCTTATATTTGCAGCTCAATGGAAAAAGTAAAAATCATAGAATGTCCACGTGACGCGATGCAAGGAATAAAAGAATTTATCCCTACAGACTTGAAAGTGCAATACATTCAGTCTTTGTTACGATGCGGCTTTGATACTATTGATTTTGGAAGTTTTGTTTCTCCTAAGGCGATACCGCAAATGGTGGATACCGCTGAGGTTCTTTCTAAACTAGACCTCTCAAAAACCGATTCTAAACTACTCGCTATTGTAGCCAACTTACGTGGCGCACAAGCTGCTTGCGAACATTCGGAAATTCAATATTTAGGTTATCCATTTTCTATATCTGAGAATTTTCAAATGCGTAACACGCACAAAACTATAGCGCAAAGTGTGGAGTTGTTGCAGGAAATTATTGATCTCGCAAATAAGAATAATAAAGAGCTTGTAGTTTATATCTCTATGGGCTTTGGTAATCCTTATGGAGATCCTTGGAATGTTGAGATTGTAGGTGAGTGGACCGAGAAGTTATATAAAATGGGTGTGAAAATTCTGTCCCTTTCTGACACTGTTGGAACCTCTGATCCAGAAACGATTACCTATTTATTTTCTAACTTGATACCTAAATATCCTGATATAGAATTTGGTGCTCATCTACATACCACACCTACAAAATGGCATGAAAAAGTAGACGCCGCCTACAAAGCAGGTTGCCGCAGGTTTGATGGAGCAATTCAAGGATTCGGTGGTTGCCCGATGGCAAAAGACGAACTTACAGGAAACATGCCTACAGAGAAAATGGTAAGTTATTTTGGCGCTGCAAAAGTAGATTCAAATGTAAATGCTATGCCGTTTGAAAGCAGTTATAATGAAGCGACTAAGATTTTTACGAAGTATCATTAATAACAATCGCATTTTAAATACATTAATGCTTTTATTCTTATTTAATATGAGGTATAAGGCTCGCAAAGATTACCTCCATCTGTCACACAAAATTTTATAAACCTTACCACATTCTTAACCCTTTATAAAAAGGCTTAGATGTATTTTTGAGTAAATTACAACTTACCATGGCGTTAATAGGACCTATAATTAAAACAGCTTTAAACCTACATGAATCTGTGAGTTCTACTACAAATCACGTAGAAGCACAAAACAAGGTTTTAAAAAATTTATTGAAAACTGCAAAAAACACCTCTTTCGGTCTTTATTATGATTTTAATGCTGTTTTAGATGATGATGATATGGAGCACGCTTTCGCGAAAGCGGTACCGTTTTACGACTATCATAAAATGGACGAGCAATGGTGGTCTCGCATGAAAGAAGGAAAACCTAATATCACATGGCCAGGCGTACCAAAATTTCTTGCTAGGTCAAGTGGTACGACAGGAAAAAAATCTAAAACTATTCCTGTTACAGATGAAATGATTGCAGCTATAAAATCTGCTGGAACCAGACAGGTAAGCGCATTGACTAATTTTGACTTGCCTACTGATGTTTTTGAAAGCGAAGTGCTGGCTCTAGGAAGCTCTACAGATTTGAGTGAAGAAAATGGTTTTACGATAGGAGAAATTAGTGGAATATCTGCCAGTAATATTCCAGAGTTTTTAGACTCTTTTTACAGACCAGGAAAAGAAATATCGTCCATAGACGATTGGGATGAACGCGTTCAAAAAATAGCCGAAGAGGCTAAAAACTGGGATATAGGAATGTTGAGTGGTATCCCATCATGGTTAGAAATGATGCTCAGAAAAGTAATGGATCATCATAATGTTGATTCCATTCATGAAATATGGCCTAATCTGTCGGTTTATACTTCTGGTGGTGTAGCCTTTGAACCTTATCGCTCGAGTTTTGAAAAACTGTTTTCAAAGCCAGTTCAGATAGTTGATACTTATCTTGCTAGTGAAGGATTTATCGCCTGCCAGCAAAGACCAGAAACTGATGCTATGCAATTAATCACAGATGGAGGTATCTATTTTGAATTTGTGCCTTTTCAACCAGACTATGTAGAACAAGATGGTAGCATTACTGATGATGCGCCAGTTCTAACCATGGCTGAGGTAGAACCAGAGGTCGATTATGCTTTAATCATATCGACAGTATCTGGTGCATGGCGTTACTTAATAGGTGATACAATAAAATTTACAGATGTAGAAAAAGCAGAAATTAAAATTACCGGTAGAACTAAGTTTTTCTTAAACGTAGTAGGTAGTCAGTTATCAGTTCTTAAGATGGAAACCGCAATTACAGAACTGCAAGAAAAATTCAATACCAGCATTAAGGAGTTTACCGTTTCTGCCAAGAAAATTAATGGAGAATTTCAGCATGTATGGTATCTAGGAACTGAAACAGAAACCTCAGAAAATGAACTTGCAGATGCTCTTGATCAATCGCTACAAGAAGCTAATAAAAATTATAAAGTAGCCAGAACTAAGGCACTAAAAGGTGTGCAAGTTCATAAAGTACAACCAGAAACGTTTGCCAAATGGAACGATCACAATAAGAAAAAAGGTGGTCAGGTTAAAATGGAAAAGGTAATGGATGAAGAGAAGTTTAAAGCCTGGGAAGAGTTTGTGAGTAGGCTTTGAGTTTGTTAACTCTGAGTCTCTGAGTCTTTGTTTTTGAGTGATTGAGAAAATTATAATTCCGTGCCAATTGATTTTTTTTTGCGCAGCAAAGAAAAACTCACCAACTCACCAACTCACCAACTCACCAACTCACCGACTAATTAGGCGCTAGTTCATCTTGACTAGGCTTTTCTCCAGTTTCTCCATAACGGTTAATCAATTCTAAAATCTCTTCAGGAGACAGGTAGAATTTACGCATGTGTTTTTTATATTTTTCAGACAGGCTGGTATGATTAAGAATAAAATTTTTAGTTTTTAAAATATATTCTCCCATACCGTGGCGCACGGCATAGTCGTCTGCGGCACGTTCTACCTCTTGAATATGTGCATGAGAATAAAGATATTTAAGTCCAAAGAAAATCATGTCTATGGTAGAACGTGATCGATAATCCATTACGTGACCTAATTCATGACCCAACCATCCAGTTAATACATCGCTAGGGATTTCCTTAATAGTAAAAATTTCATTTTCTACTTTGAATTCTTTGCTTATTAAAATGATGTAACTGCGATTATGGCGTGATTTAAAAATACTTTTATAAGTTGGTTGCGCTTGCATGAAATTCTTGCGCACCATATCATTGAACTTAAATTCAATTTCAGTATTCTGTAAAGCAGGATAAAAAGACATCGCTTTTTCTGCTTCTTTTAAGATGGAATCTGGAGCTGTAATATTTGGGTATTGCATATATAGCAATATACGAGAGGTAATGATTTGATGTCGTGAAAATAGCGTTAAAGGTTAATTAACGATACTGTAAAATGCATCCTTAAAAAAGGCGCTTGCTTTCCAAACTAACAAGTGTTAGTTTTGTGTAAACTTAACGACCTAATATCTGTGAGCAACTTTCATAACATAACATTATCTCAAGTCTATAAAGAGACTGACGATACTACGGTAATTGCCTTTGACGTTCCGCAAGAACTTAAAGAAGAATTTAACTATCGTCCAGGTCAGTTTTTGACCTTGCGCGCTATGATTAATGGTGAAGATGTGCGACGCAGTTATTCTTTATGCAGCAGTCCGCTGGATAATGAGTGGAAGGTTGCGGTCAAAGAAATTTTTGAAGGTAAATTTTCTACTTATGTAAATCGCGAGTTAAAAACTGGCGATGAGTTGCAAGTGGCAGCACCTAGCGGCGATTTTGGAATTGAACCATACGGAGAAAATGAGGCTAAAAACTATATCGCATTTGCCGCAGGAAGTGGAATTACTCCTATGCTGAGTATTATAAAGACACATCTAGCTCAAGAACCTAATGCAAAATTCAAGCTATTCTACCTTAATAGAACCGTAAAATCGATTATATTTAAGGAAGAGATAGAGGCGCTTAAAAACAAGTATTTAAGTCGTTTTGAGGTCTTTTATTTCTTGAGTCGTGAGCATAGAGATATTCCATTGTTTAATGGGCGTTTTGACCAAGAAAAATTACAAACGCTCACACAGACGTTAATAAACGCACCACATACAGATCATGCTTTTATCTGTGGTCCAGAAGAGATGATTTTCTTAATAAGAGATGAATTAGTCGCTGCAGGAATGAAGAAAGAAAATGTTCATTTTGAACTTTTTGTTAGTGGATTAAGTGAAGAAGATAAAGCTAGAGCAGCGGCAGCACTAGAGAAAAAGGTCGATGGTGTAGATGTGACCATTATAGACGGTAGTAAAGAATTCCATTTTGTACTAGATGATGATTATGATAACGTCCTAGATGGTGCCATAGGTGCTGGAGCAGATTTGCCATATGCCTGTAAAGGTGGTGTGTGCAGTACCTGTAAATGTAAAGTGGTAGAAGGCAGCGTAGCCATGAAGGTGAACTATGCACTGACTGATGAAGAAGTTGAGAAAGGATTTGTGCTTAGTTGTGTAAGTGTTCCAACGAGTAAGAAACTTGTTGTAGACTACGATGTCTAGAGTATAAAAAAAGTATGTTGTTATATCGCTTTCGCGAAAGCGGAACCGCAACAAGTATATAGAAAGAAAAGTAAGTTCGCATCGCATGCGAACATCACAAACGCATGCGATGCGTCCACAACGAAGTATCACAGACGCATGCGATGCGTCAATAACATATAAACCATGAGTGAAGCAGAAATCAAAAGTTTAGAAGCGCAATTTGATGCTAAAATTGCGAGAGATGAAAAGATTGAGCCTAAGGACTGGATGCCTGAGAAGTATCGCAAGACGCACATCAGACAAATATCCCAGCATGCCCATTCTGAAATTGTAGGAATGTTACCAGAAGGTAACTGGATTACTCGTGCACCGTCATTGCGACGCAAAGTAGCGCTACTGGCAAAGGTGCAGGATGAGGCTGGTCATGGACTCTACTTATACAGTGCTTGTGAGACTTTAGGTGTTACTCGTGAGCAACTTTATGAAGATTTACATTCTGGTAAAGCAAAGTATTCTTCGATATTCAATTACCCAACGATGACTTGGGCAGACATGGGAGCGATAGGCTGGCTAGTTGATGGTGCTGCGATTATTAATCAGGTACCATTGTGTAGTACTTCTTTTGGACCTTATGCTCGTGCGATGGTGCGTGTTTGTAAAGAAGAAAGTTTTCACCAGCGCCAAGGATATGAAATTATGTTATCCCTATGTAACGGTAGTGAAGAGCAAAAAGAAATGGCACAAGATGCATTGAATCGCTGGTGGTGGCCGTCATTGATGATGTTAGGTCCTACAGATGCGGCAAGTACGCATACAGAGCAATCCATGAAATGGAAGTTGAAGCGTAAGACCAACGATGAATTACGCCAGCAATTTATAGATCAAACAGTACCACAAGCAGAACTTTTAGGACTTACTATTCCGGATCCAGATTTAAAATGGAATGATGAAAAGGGAAGTTATGATTTTGGTGAAATCGATTGGGACGAATTTTGGCAAGTGGTAAAAGGCCACGGACCGATGAACAAGAAACGTCTCGACGACCGTCGCAATGCTTGGGAAAACGGAGCTTGGGTACGTGAAGCAGCAACGGCTTATGCGGCAAAACAAAAAACACAAACCGCTCAAGCTATTTAATCAGCATACGAGCAATTTTTTAAACTTAAACTTAAGTTTAAACTTAAATTTAAAATCATATGAGTCAAGAAATTCCACTTTGGGAAGTTTTTATAAGATCTAAAAACGGATTAGAACACAGACATTGCGGTAGCTTACATGCCGAAGATGCTGAAATGGCAATGAATAACGCTCGCGACGTTTACACACGTAGAAATGAAGGTGTGAGCATTTGGGTAGTAGAATCTAAAAATATAACAGCCAGTAGTCCAGACGACAGTGGTGAGCTTTTTGAACCAGCTAGCGATAAAGTGTACAGACATCCTACTTTTTATGAGTTGCCTGAAGAACTAAAACACATGTAATTCTATAAGCATAAACTTAAGTCTAAGGTCAAGTTTAAATATGGATGGAAAGAAATATGATTTAGAGGATAGATTAATCAAGTTTGCCGTAGATATGGTGAAAGTTTCCCGTCAAGCGGACTGGACTGATTATGCTTCCCGTTATTATCAACAACAAATCATTCGTTCTTCAGGATCTGTAGCATTAAACTTTGGTGAATTCTTAGGCGCAAGTAGTCAAAAAGATAAATTAAATAAACTCAGCATTGCTCATAAAGAGATAAAAGAATGTCGAAATAATCTTTTAATTCAGATAGGAGCAGAATTAAATGATAAAACTGAGCTTGAGAAATTATCACAAGAGTCTTTAGAATTAATTAAAATTTTACGAGCAATAATCAAATCTAAGTCATAGAGTTAAATAAGGCTGAGTTAAGCTTTATCTTAAACTTCAACTTAAACTTTTATATGAAACCAATAAAAGAACTAAATCCACAATTCCTAGAGTCCAAGGAAAATAAACAACACCTGATCGACTATCTTTTAGGTGTGGCAGATAACTATTTGATCTTAGGACAACGTCTAGGAGAACTTTGTGGTCACGGACCTAATTTAGAGCCAGATATCGCATTGACTAATATCTCATTAGATATGCTAGGTCAAGTACGTAGTTTTTATCAGTATATCGCACAATTGAAAGGTGATAAAACTACTGAAGATGATATTGCCTTTTTAAGAAAAGAACGTGAGTATAAAAATGTGTTATTGGTAGAACAGCCTAATACAGATTTTGGTTATGTAATTGTACGTCAGTTTTTCTTTGATGTTTACAATAGGTTATTTTTAAATGCTTTACAACAAAGTGCAGACGAGACTTTAAGAGCATTGGCCTTTAAAGGAATCAAAGAAGCAAGTTATCACGAGCGTTTTTCTGGAGATTGGTTAAAACGTTTAGGTGATGGAACTGAAGAAAGTAAAACACGTGTACAACAAGCGGTAAATGATCTTTGGATTTATACAGATGAGTTGTTTCACACCACCAATGCAGATGATGCAATGATTGCTTCTGGTGTAGCACCAGATATGTTACAGTTAAAAGAATACTACTATGATAAAGTAGGTGAGTTGCTTTCTACAGCAACACTAGAAATTCCAGAAGTAGAATATTTCCAAAAAGGCGGAAAAGAAGGTTTACACAGTGAACACATGGGATATATTCTTGCCGATATGCAGTATATGCAGCGTGCTTATCCTGACTCGAAATGGTAACAAGTTGAACTCAAATTTGAATTTGACCTCGAATTATTTAGAGAAATATCCAATATCGAATATCGAATAATGAATATTGAATATCGAAATTTAAAAATGAGAATTTATGAAATTTGATTTAGAAAGTCGTTTGATTCAATTCTCGGTTGATATTATAAAAGTAGCAGACCATTCAATGAATAATAGTTATTCGTCAAATCATTTGTGTAAGCAATTGATAAGAAGTTCCACGGCCGCAGCATTAAATTATGGCGAAGCACAAAGTGCGGAGTCACACAAAGACTTTCTTCATAAAATGAAAATCGCATTAAAAGAATTAAGAGAGTCGATGGTGAACCTTAAAATTCAAAAAGGAGCTTCACTTATTAAGAATAAAACTGAAGTAGAAAAACTGATTGATGAGAAGAATCAGTTGATTTCAATACTTGTTGCGAGTATTAAAACTTCAAAAGCTAAAAATTCCTAATTCAAAAATTTCAGTATTCGTTAATCTTTAATCGATATTCGCTATTCTTATGATCCAAGACTATAACATATCTCAAGACCTTCAAAATATTTTAGAATCTGTTAAGGATCCTGAAATACCAGTACTTAACGTAGTAGACTTAGGAGTTATTAGAGAAGTTATAGTAGAAGGAAAAGAGATTACTATTAAATTGACGCCTACTTACAGCGGTTGTCCGGCGATGGATGTTATAGGCGATGATCTAGAACGAGCATTTGCAGCTCATGGTTATTCTACAACAATTCAATTAATAATGAGTCCACCATGGACGACTGACTGGATTACGGAGCGTGGTCGTAAAGCGCTTGAGGAATACGGTATCGCCGCTCCACTAGAAGAAACAGCCGATAAAGATGTGTTGCTCAACGATAAGAAACAGGTAAAGTGTACTAATTGCGGTTCACAAAATACGAAGCTGGTCAGCCAGTTTGGATCTACCGCATGCAAGGCGATGTTCCAATGTGAAGATTGTCTAGAGCCGTTTGATTATTTTAAGTGTTTGAAATAATCTCGCTTTCGCGAAAGTGGAATCCTTAATCAATTATTTTTTAGATAATTTGATTGTCACAACCTTCTGACCTGCCACGATTTTCAAAATATAAAGCCCAGTATTAATTGCATTGAATTTTATAATTCCATTTTCTACATTTCCATTCCATATTTCTTTACCGTCTAAGGAGTAAAGTTGTGCTTCACCAGTTTCAAAATTATTTAAATAAAGTGTGTTGCCTGTCATGGGAATAGGATAAGCAGCGATTTTATTAATATCATTTAGAGAAGCAGGAACATCAAACGTGGTGAACCAAGTTTCTGTAATTACAGGTGCGTTATAATCAAAAAAGATGCTTGCACTTGCAGCGATGACATCTCCTGCTGCATATCCTGGCAGTGGTTTGATACGATATCTTATGAAACCATTGCTACCTTCAGTATCTACGACTTCTGGTAGTAATTGAATGTTATCAAAGAAAAAATCTAAGGAATTTCCATCTTTTTGATACGTATAATTATGACTAGTAGAGATCATTTCAAAAGTAGAAGAATCGAGTCTAAAGTTCAAATCAGAAAGTACTCTTACAAACTGTGCACTTGCGGTTCCTAAATTTTGGAATCTGATAGTGTATTCTAAGTAATCGGTATTAGAAAATGTATTTATAGGAATGGTCTCTCCACGTCTTTCTGTAACATCGTTAGGGTCAAACGACGCAATTACAACCACATCAAGTGATGCGCTATTATTTGTTGCATCGTTATCTATAGAAGTAGAGTTGATGGATGCCGTGTGAGTAAAAGTATCTCCTATTTGCACGCCTGTTACTGGAGTGGACATGATCACATAAACATATTGCTGTTCAAAATCTGTAATAGAATAGGATAGACTAAAGCCGCTAGTATTGAGTGTCGCACTACCGTTAGCGAGAAGGTCAGTGTCATTTTGATCGATAACTGAAGTTATGGTAGCTCTTGAATCGTTGTTAAACTGTAATGTACCAGTTGCTGTTCCATTAATAAGATTATCTATAACTATTGCTGTTGCACTTTCAAAACCAGGATTAGGCGAGTTCAAATTTGTGAGGTATACAGCAGCATCTCTATTTGAAGAAGAAACTTCGCTAATTGCAAAATCAAACGAAGTAGTAGAACCACTAGTCGTTAATACATCATCAAAAAATGGAGTAGTCACGGTGAAAAAACTAGAATTAATTGTAGTGGCAATAACGTCGTTAAGTTGAACACCTGGAGAGAAATCAAGTCTATAAATAGGATTCCCGCTTCCGTTATTAATAATTGTACTTGTTGCAGGATCATTATTTGCTATAAATTCAAAATTAATATTAGGAACATTAATTTCATTTGCATCTCGCATACCGTTAAGATTTGTGTCTAAAAAAGCTTTTGCTTCCATAGTTCCTATATTACTGTTTGCCACGTAACCATTTTCATACCTAAACTGAGACGCAAGAGTAAGTTGTAATCTAAATGGAATGTCGCCATTAAGCGGCTCATAATTAGCAAATGCTGAAGGAAAGGAAGTTCTATCTATTACAGCAAGGTTATTATTTGAAAATAGTAATCCGTCAGGTAAATACCACCAGCCAGTTTCATTAGTTTGAAGTACAGCTTGATTACCGAGATCGTCAGCAGCGTTTATAATTGCTCCAGGAAAAACAGTATCTATTCCTATATCATAAAGACCGTTTAAATTGTCATCTATGAAAATAAGTCCATAATTTTGAGGTTCTGAAATAAAATAATGAGAAAAACCATCATCGACTCTGTTTCCTTGTGTATCGTTTCCGTCTGACAATTCTGTAATGGTTGCTCCATTAAAAAAACCAGTTGCCGTTGCCTGAGTACTTCCTAAAAATGGTATTCTTCCATTTACTCGGTTACCTGCGATGGCCACTCTTCCAGTCGCAGTCGCAGTTACACCAGGAGCTAGAGTAGAAGGGTTTAATACAAAACTACTTACTAACGCATCAGGATGATTTATTGTGATGTTAGTTATATCGCTTGAAGAATTATTGGTGATTACATAAGTAATATTACTGTAGCCTCCTAACCATGCATTTGTTACATCCATATCAAAATCAAGTTCATTTTGAGCTGTAGTAATCATAGTAAACAAGGTAAATAGCAGTAAGTGAGAAAGTTTCATGTTGGTTATTTTTTATAAAAATACTAATTTGTTTACAGGAAGCAATTTTGTGCTTGTTAATTGTAATTTTAAATAGAATTAATAGTTTTTATCTCGCTTTCGCGAAAGCGTAACAACCACTATCTTTATAATAAATTTTTAAAACTAAAATGTCAGTCTGAGTTTGTCGAAGACGATATTTAATATACATCATTTAATGTCAAATTCTATCCTTATGCACGTCGAGAATGGCGTTGCAACTATAACTTTAAACAGACCACAAGTATTCAATTCTTTTAATCGTGAGATGGCATTTGCGATGCAAGATGCGCTGGATCAATGTGTGTCAAACGATGAAGTGAGAGCGGTAATGATTATAGGTGACGGCAAGGCATTTTGTGCTGGACAAGATATTCAGGAAATAACAGATCCAGAACTAAATCCAGGTTTCAAAGCCATTCTGGATGATCATTATAATCCTATAGTTCTTAAAATAAGAAACCTTGAAAAACCTGTAGTTGCCGCTGTAAATGGGGTTGCCGCTGGTGCAGGAGCAAATATAGCCTTATGCTGTGACGTTGTGATTGCCACAGAAAGTGCCGCGTTTATACAGGCGTTTTCAAAAATAGGACTGATTCCAGATAGTGCTGGGACATTCTTTTTGCCTAGATTAATAGGTTTTGGTAAAGCAAGTGCTGCCATGATGCTTGCCGATAAAATTACAGCACAAGAAGCTGACCAAATGGGAATGATTTATAAGGTGGTAAAGGATGAAGATTTTCTCGATTTCACGAAAGCGACATCACAAAAACTAGCTGCTTTGCCTACAGTAGCACTGGCTAATACAAAGAAAGCGCTTAATCAATCGTATAACAATACCGTAGAAGAACAACTTGCGTTAGAAAGTAAACTGCAAATAGAAAGCGCTTCTACAGAAGACTATGCCGAAGGCGTGGCGAGTTTTATGGAGAAACGTAAGCCTGTATTTAAAGGAAAGTAATTTTAAGCAACCTCTGCTTTTTGATCATCTTTTTTAGATCCAGAGATATATAGTATCGTGGCTCCTATGGCACCACTTACTAAACTACCTATGAGTATGCCTATTTTGGCACTATCCACATATTGTGGTGTTTCATAAAAAGCAAGAGTGGCTATGAAAATAGACATGGTAAAACCTACTCCAGCAATAAACGAGGCGCCTATGATATGTCGTTTTGTAATTCCGTGAGGAATTTGAACCAGTTTTAATTTTTGAGCAAGTAATACTATGCTACTTATACCTATACTATTTCCTAAAACCAGACAAATAGAAAGGTTCATAATGAGAGTCCATTCTAGAGGTACATCGCTAGACAGCGCTACGCCGGCATTGGCAAGAGCAAAAACAGGAATGATAAAATAAGCCACCCAATCATGTAGTCGGTTCTCAAGGCTTTGCAAAGGAGATTGATACTTTTCTGTTAGGTCCTCTAACTGATCTATATTTTTTATTTGGTCATTAGTCAGCAACACAGCTTGTGGATTTGAGTTAGAATAGATCTTATCAGTCAGGTTCTTAAGTTGTTCTATAAAGCCAGTTCCTTTGATCTTACGATGCATGGGAACGGCAAATGCCATTAAAATTCCAGCTAGTGTAGGGTGAATTCCTGCCTTAAGAAATAATACCCAAGCTATAATTCCAGCAAAAATGTTGATGTATTTTGAGTAGCGCACCTTAAGAGAAAATAGGGTTACAGATCCTATAATTAGAAGCGCATATAGGAGCAAATCCAGTTGTAAAGAAGTAGAGTAAAATATAGCGATAACCAGCACAGCACCTATATCATCTACAATAGCAAATGCTGTTAAAAATACTTTTAAAGCCAGCGGTACACGTTTCCCTAGTGCTTTGAGAATGGCTAGTGAGAAAGCAATATCAGTAGCCATAGGAATTCCCCAACCGCTTTGTGTTTCTGGATTATTATTGAGAATGAAAAATAATAAAACAGGAACACTCATTCCACCTAAGGCACCAAAAAAAGGAAATAATGCTTTTTTGGTAGAGTTGAGTTCGCCTACTAAAACTTCTCTTTTGATTTCTAATCCTATAAGGAAAAAGAATATAGCCATAAAACCATCATTAATCCATAATATCAATGGTTTTTTAAGGCTGAAAAAGTCAGAACTGAAACCTATTTCAAAATTTAGAAAAGCAGCATAACTATCATAAAAAGAGCTGTTTGCCCAGATAAGTGCGATTACGGTAGCAATGGCAAGTAAAATACCACTAAAAGATTCTAGTTGAACAAACTTCTGGAATGGTGTGAGTAATTTTCTGGTCATGGTGTTGGTTTTCTTTAGTCAAATATAATTGTTGAAAGTTTAGATTTTAAAAAAGGAAACTTAAAACCACCGAAATCAAAATCCATATCTTTGTGAGAGATGGATGAGGTATCGTATTCCTTGCCAAAATTGCATGGTAATACAATTCAATAATTTTATAAATAGAAATAATTTTGAAAATTAATAAAGTAGGAGTCATAGGAGCAGGGACAATGGGAAGTGGAATTGCTCAAGTAGCTGCCACAGCTGGTTGTCAAGTGAAATTGTTTGATGTAAATCAGGCGCAACTGGATAAAGCGCAAGAAGCTCTTGAAAAGATAATGAACCGACTTATTGAGAAAGGTAGAATAGATGTTGCTGAGAAAACTCGCATTCAATCTAATATCTCTTATGTAAGTACGGTAAAGGATCTAGCGGACTCTGATCTAACTATCGAGGCGATTATTGAAAACCTAGATATTAAGAAAAAGGTATTTCAAGAATTGGAATCTCACGTGTCTGACGACTGCGTTATTGCTTCTAACACTTCTAGTCTAAGCATTGCCAGTATTGCAGCATCACTCGATAAACCAGAGCGCTGTATAGGAATTCATTTCTTTAATCCAGCGCCATTAATGAAACTTGTTGAGGTAATTCCTGCTGTACAAACAGACCAAAACGTTACAGATATTTGTGTGGCTACTATCGAGAATTGGAAAAAAGTAGTTGCCGTAGCAAAGGATACTCCTGGTTTTATAGTCAATCGTGTTGCGCGTCCATTTTACAGTGAATCCTTGCGTATTTATGAAGAAGGAATAGCAAGTTTTGCCACTATAGATTACGCTTTAAAAGGACTTGGTTTTAAAATGGGACCTTTTGAATTGATGGATTATATAGGTCACGATGTGAATTATGTGGTGACCGAAACTGTTTTTGCAGCTTTCTACTTTGATCCACGTTACAAGCCGTCGTTAACTCAGAAACGATTGATGGAAGCCGGCTGGTTAGGGCGCAAATCTGGACGTGGTTTTTATGATTATGTAAATGTGGATAGTGAGCACGCTTTCGCGAAAGCGGAACCAGTAAAATCTCCTGAACTCATAAAAGAAATCCAAGATCGAGTACTCGTAATGCTCATCAATGAAGCAGCGGATGCTTTATTTTTAAACATCGCAACCGCGCAAGGAATAGATAGCGCGATGACTAAAGGTGTGAACTATCCAAAAGGATTGCTCGCTTGGGCAAATGAAAAAGGAATCGACTGGTGTGTAAACACACTGGACGCGATGTATGATTTATATAGAGAAGATCGCTACAGATGCTCGCCGATATTGCGTAAGATGAAAGCCGAGAATTTAGTCTTTGAGTCTTTGAGTCTTTGAGTTTAAAATCTAACAAGATGTTTGAAAGTGAATATCATTTTAAGTTTGAAGATTTAATTGTTTATCAAAAGGCAATGACTTTCGGTGAAAAAATTAATGAAATAACGGAACAATTTCCTAAAAAAGAAATGTATCGATTATCCTCGCAGTATTCTCGTGCTGCTGATTCTATTGCTGCAAATATTTCAGAAGGTTATGGAAGCACTGATACTAATTTTAATAGATATCTCAAAATGGCATGGGATAGCAGTCATGAATGTGTAACTTGGAACTCTAAAGCTTTCTTAAGAAAGTATATCACTTATGAAATTTTTGAAGAAAACAGAAAAGACTTAACTGAAATAGGAAAAATGATTTCAGCATTAAGAAGAAGTCTCAAGAACAAATAAGACTTTTACTCACCAACTCACCAACTCACCAACTCACCAACTCACCAACTCACCAACTCAATGACTCAAAAACTAAAAGGAAAAAAGATTCCAGCAAAAATGCTTTCACTTGATCCATATTCAACTTGGTTAGGTATTGAAATCCTGTCGGTTGAAATAGGTTGTGTAAAGTTAGGAATGACCATAAGACCAGAAATGCTCAATAGTATGGGAAAAGCTCATGGTGGCATCACATACTCGCTGGCAGATACTGCTTTTGGTTTTTCATCAAACACGCATGGTAAATTTGCCGTTTCTATAGAGACCAGCATCAACCACATAGAAGCACTAGAAGAAGGCGACTACATCACAGCAGAATGTACTCTAGACAAAACCAAAACTAAAGTAGGTTTCAACATCGTTGAGGTAAAAAAAGGCGATGAGTTGGTGGCTCTTTTTAAAGGTGTGGTTTATAGGACTAATAAGGATTGGGGAAATTAGGCATGTGGTATAGTCAATTAGTTACAACGTATAATTTAATCCGAGAGTAAATTGTAATGGGCGTAAGGAGAACTGATACTGGCTTATGAAGTTAGAACTGCTCGTTGCAGTCGTGAAAAAACGCTCATTGAAAATATTGTATAATTCTGCTCGTAGAATGAGCTTTTTATGAGGTTTATAATAAAAACTGGTGTTGAATAAAGAATTGATATTAGTATTGTCACTGCTAGAAAAGAAATTGACTGCGGTTTCTGTATTAAAATTCCATCGCGCTTTATCTGATAAATATAAATCTAAACCTAATTCGTGTAATTGAAAATTATTAGTTGCTCGCGAGTTGCCTATTAGTGATAAACCAAAGTTGATTGTGCCACTATAATTCAAAGCGTAAGAACCACCAGTACTCCAACTCAATTCTGTACTTAATGTATGATTAATAATGGTGTTGTCTTGTGCCGTTCCATTAAATATCTGTTCTATTTTTGAAAGGTCAAAATTGTAACTTGTTTGAGTAGATAAATGTTTGAAGAATCGCTTAGTTAGAGTCAATGTATTTCTTAGTGTGCTGAATTCATTATCGCGTCTTATCGCATTTATTTGTATCAATCCATTATCATTCAGTGATCTATTAAAAATGAATTGAGAAGTAGCCTTATTATAAGAAGTGTTGTTTTTTAAAAGAATCCCAGTTAGAACATCGCTATAACCGAAGAAAATAGAAACGTCATTTGTGCGTGTAACATTTATATCTTGTGGATTTATATTCAAATTATCAAACTGTCTTAAAATAATTCCAGGATATAATTCTTCAAATCTTGAAATAGAATTTTTTACAGAACCGCTTATACCTAGATCCCATTTCCTATTAAAATTACAGGATACCTGCACATACATATTCATAAAAAGATAATTGTCCTTTTCATCTAAATCAGTTAAGTTTTCTAAACGATTTATATTAAAGTAAGAAAGTTCTGGGTTGAGATTGAATCGAAACCTTTTCCAATTAAACGCAGATGATAGTTGTGTTTGTGATTCAAAAGTATCAAGACTAAAATCAGTAGCAAATGGCGATGTCGCGTCATTATTATTCTGGTTTTTGAGGGAGCTTTCAAGTTGCTCTCTAGACCATCGTGCACGTTGTTTTGCTTTCCATTCTATATCTAGAAATTGAAATGTATAACCTGTATATGCGCCTAAGTTTAATTTCTCTATCGACACATCTTGTGTAGTCAGGATAGGATTTACACTTGGTATCACATCGGTAAATACAGCTGGATTTGTTGCTAATTGTTCGTCTGTTGATCTATATTCAAATAAAAAACCACTATCTACTATTTGATTATTGATGCTATTTTTGAGCTCTAAAATATTAGTAATGGCTTTTTCGGTGTTGTTAAAACCTGTTTGTGTAGTATTACCATTCAAAAGATTTGAAGAACTACCATTTTGATTTAAAAATTTACCAGAAAGTTTATTGTTGATGTATAAATCATCTCTATTTAACTCTATGGTATTCCCTAACTGATAACGTCGTTGCAATAACTTATTTCTTGAACTGCGATCAACTTGTAAACTATCACTTCTAGTAAAAAACACACTTCTGTTATTTTTTTCTATCTCACTATCTTCATAATTATAATCCATAGATCCTTTAACGATTAGGTCTTTGGGTAAAGTGGTTAGAATATCATTTGTTGCAGATATGGAATTGTTGTCTAACCAGTATCTGTTAGAAATAGTATTGCCATTAACTTCTGGTTGTGTTATAACTGAGGTGTTGTTTATTTTTAATTGATAAATATCTCGATTTCCTCTGGTTAGCGATGTGCCAAAGTCTTGTAAAGATTTACCAAAATTGTTAGCTCGTAAACTTGCTAGATTCTGTAATTTATCTTGTAAATAGATAGGAGTAACCTCGCCACGAGCAGTGACGATAGGAGTTCCTACATCTGCCTTTGAAGAGCCAAAAACCAGACTTTGATCTTTTTTAATTCTCAAATTGAGAGCAACTTCACTACTTAGGGTTTTACCTATTTCAATACGTGCGTGATTATGTCGTCTTAATAATTCTATATCTTCTACAGCGCCAGCTGGTATGCCACGAGTTGCAATATTGTAACGACCTTCTAACAAGTCTACTCCATTGATATAAAGATGACTTATGGGTCTATCGTTGTAGGAAATCTGTCCATTCTCTGCAATAGTAACTCCAGGGATGCGATCAATAACTTCTTCTATGGTATAATCTTTTTTTTCTTTAAGTGCTTCTACATCATAGCGTACCGTATCACCTTTTATCGTTATGTTGCGTTTGGCTTTAATGAGAACTTCTTTTAAATCATTGTTGGGCCTGTAAAGTGCTAAATCATGCTCTCTATTAAAATCAGTAATGATGAATTGCTCTGATTTATAGGTGATATGTCTCGCTTCAAGAAATAGTGTGTCTATATTTTCTGAGATTTCTATGGAAAATTTTCCAAGATCATCAGTTGTTTTAAAACCAACAATAGATGCATAATTTGAATCTTTGTAAGCCGTAACGATCGAATACGATAAAGGCTGTTTTACAGAATCGATAACCGTACCTTTAATTATATTTTGAGCGTTACAAAAAAATGGCACCCATAAAAAGAGCGCCACTACATAAATGGTATTGGAGATATGAGAATTATTCAATATGATCTATTTCTATAAATTGATAATCATCCATTTCATCAAGGGATTTACTGTTAAAGTCTACTTCACCATCTTCAGATTTAAACTCTCCTTGAATTAACCCTGCTTGTCCTCGACTTAAATAAGCCATACGTTCATCAAAACTTAGGGCTTGATATGCTTGCTGATGCGTATTAAAATCCTTACGAGTTGTTACTTTCAAAGACTTTTTAGTAAAACTGGGGAAATGCTCTAATCGAACAACTTTCTTTTCTTTAAATGCAACAAGTGAATATTTAAAAATATTATCAGAATCTTCCATTTCAACAATACAACCTGGTAAACCTTTGAATTTATATGGACCTACATCCATTGGGATATCTTTTGTGAACCAAACATTCCAACTTCTGCCTGCATACTTTGTAGTAGCAAGTTGACAAGTATAAGAATTGATCTTCCTTATAGAATCAGTGATATTCCATTTGAATTTGAGTTGTTCCACATATTTAAAATTTTGATCTGCAACTTTTGACGTAAAAGTTGACTTAGTTTTTATTGTCTTAATATAATATGGCAATGAATTAACTCTATTATCAAATCGCTCCTGACTAGACATTTTTCTAAGGGAACTAATAGAATCACGTTTCATTTGATTGTAAAATGATGTGAACGTCGTATCACCCCTTTTATTAACTAAAACATAATCGGTGAGAATTAAATCTGGGCGATTGGTATAGTGTTTAAAGTCAAATTTGTACAGAAATGCGTGAGATTTTACCTGAAAATCTTTTTTTTGATCTTTTAGACCTGAGAAGTAAATTCCTAGCAACATAAATGCTGCTATGAATATTTTTAAAACAGTTGTCATTGTATTCATCTAAAGAAATGGTGGCGGTGGAGCTATGATTTCAACTATTGGACGATTATTACAGTAATTTTGTAATCTCCTTTCAGCTTCGTCTGTTTGACTTGAACTAAGCGGTTGTGCAGTACCACCTACGATTACAGAATAACAACCTTTTGTACATGTTGCTCTTATCTCAGTAGAATTAGCAGGGCAATCCCCAAAATCTTCCTCGATCGCTTCTGAAACACTACTAAAAGATAGCATGGCCATAGCAGCAAAACTTAAAAATAAAATTTTCATAAAATAAAGTTTGAGTTAATACGACCTAAAGTAAAGTAAAGTAAAAATACAACTTATGAAGCAAATTAAATTCAAATCTTTTAAAATGATGTCGTAGATTTTAGATGTAAAGTGGTTTAGTAGAACCTTAATTAATAAGATCAAAATTGATTTATATCAATAGGAACACTAGATGGTATGAAAATTTCTTTATGTATTTTTGGGTAAAATAGATGGAAGAGTTTCCGATTTCGCGAAAGCGGACTAAAAAAAAACGAATGAAAAACACATATATAATAGACGGTATACGTACACCGATAGGAAATTACAAGGGAACATTATCTACTATAAGACCAGATGATCTTGCAGCTCATGTAATAAAAACGGTAGTAGAAAGAAACCCTAACATACCAACAGATGCTTATGCAGACGTGATCATGGGTTGTGCCAACCAGGCAGGAGAAGATAATCGTAATGTCGCTCGCATGGCAGGATTATTGGCTGGCTTGCCAGTGACTGTTCCTGGAGAAACGGTGAACAGATTATGTAGTTCTGGATTGAGTGCCATTGTACATGCTCATAGAGCGATACAAACTGGCGATGGAGATGTTTTTATTTCTGGTGGAGTAGAGAACATGACTCGTGGACCATTAGTAATTGCAAAACCTAGTAGCGCTTTTGGTACCGACTCAAAGATGTACGATTCTAGTTTTGGATGGCGATTTGTCAACCACAAAATGGCCGAAATGTACGGTGTAGATGGTATGGGAAACACGGCTGAAAACCTCGTAGAGAAATATACGATCTCTCGAGAAGATCAAGATGCATTTGCAGCATGGTCCCAACATAAAGCCACAGCAGCACAACAATCTGGAAGACTTGCTAAGGAAATAGTAGCCGTGGAGATTCCCCAACGTAAAAAAGACCCAATCATCTTTAAAGATGATGAGTTCATTAAACCAACTACTACAAAAGAAGTTCTTGCAAAACTACGTCCAGCTTTTAAAAAAGAAGGTGGATCTGTAACTGCAGGGAATTCCAGCGGTTTGAATGATGGTGCTGCAGCAACGATTATTGCTAGTGAAGATGCTGTAAAAAAGTATGACCTAAAACCGATAGCAAGAGTGGTAAGTAGTGCGGTAGTTGGAGTAGAGCCACGCATTATGGGAATAGGTCCAGTTACAGCTAGTAACAAAGCTTTAGAAAAAGCAGGCCTGACTCTAGCAGATATGGACGTGATTGAACTGAATGAAGCATTTGCATCACAAGCACTTGCTTGCACAAGAGCTTGGGGACTTGCAGATGACGATCCACGTTTAAATCCTAACGGTGGTTCTATTGCGATAGGTCATCCACTAGGTGTTACAGGAACTCGACTAGCTTATAGTGCGGCTCTAGAACTTCAATTAACTAATAAGAAATATGCCTTAATAACTATGTGTGTAGGAGTAGGACAAGGCTATGCTATGGTGATTGAGAATGTTTAAAATTTTAATTAACTTGAAGTGAGTCATTTAAATAAAACCACATGAAAAAATTATACACGTATTTAATAGTTTTTATATTATTCAGTGGTTTTATTCAGGCCCAAAATCCAGTCCTAACTGCAAACGACTGGTTCTTAGAAAATCTATACGTAAACGGTAATTCTAATTTACCATCTGACATCAATTACATTACTTATAATGTGGAATTGAGCTTTACAGATACTGGCACAAATTATCAATTTGAAACATCTGTGTGTCCTGGAGCGGCTGACATAGCTGGTACTTTTGCTTATCCTAACGCGACTACAAATACCATGACACTTCAGTTTGTAGCACAAACGCTAGCACTTTGTTGCGACCCTAACCCCAATGGTATCCAAAACCCTGATCAAGATTGTATAGATTTAGCAGGTTATAGTGGTATGTACATGCAATTTTTTGCAACCGGAACATCCCTTGATTTTGACTATGATATCGCCACGCTAGGTATTACTAATACTACCACTTTAACTATTACAAACCCAAATGGTGATTATGTCCAATATAGAAGTGTGCCATTATCCATCGATGAGGTTACAAGTGAAATCGATGTATTACTTGCCGCTAATCCTGTTAGAGATAGATTAATTCTTAAAGGTTTTGATATAGATTACATTACAGATATTACGATATTCGATCTCAGTGGTAAAAAATTATTGAACACAAATTTATACGATGAATTCATAGACATATATACATTTAAGTCTGGAATGTATATTATTCAAATTCATATTTTAGATAAGACTAAGGTATTGCGATTTGTGAAAGAATAATTTAATATTTTCTTTAAAGTAAAAATTTAGTTGTTCTCCAAAGCTATTTATCATTGTAGGTAATATGATAACTTTTTTGTCTTATTCAGTCATAGCAAGAAGAGATTTATTAGTTCATAAGATCAAGTTTATTAGTTTTCTAAACCAACAGATTCACGTAACCCATTTTCGTTATTAAGAAAATATTAAGAAATAGGAAAAAGCTATCTCATAAATTTAGTTGAGAATATTTGTCATTAAATGAATATTCCCTGCTTATGAAAAATAAATTAACTGTTTTTACTTTATTGCTTTGCTTTATAGGTTGGGCACAAGATAAATCTTCTACAAGTGATGAACTTGAGAAGACATATTCAGAATACATAAATATACCACGAGAAGTAATTTTTGTTCATTTAAACAAAGGTTTATACGTTAAGGGAGAAGCGCTGGCTTTCAATGCTTATGTTTTTGAAAAACAAACAAAACAGTTATCAGAATCAACTACCACTTTATATTGTGAGATTTTAGATAATGATCAAAATAGAGTAGGTGTAAAAATGTTAAAAGTTGTAAATGGAACAGTATCTAATCAATTTGATATTTCAGAAGAATATAAACCAGGAACCTATACATTTAAAGCCTACACAAATTGGTTACGAAATTTCCCAGAGAACAATCATTTTGAGGCAAATTTTACAGTAGTTGATCGAGAAGAACTGAACAACAATTATGAATATAATGAAGTAGAGAACATCGATGCTCAGTTTCTCCCAGAAGGTGGACATTTATTAGAAGGTGTCATCAATACAGTAGGTGTTGTTGTTAAAAAAGAAAATGGTCGGGCATTTAAAAATGCGTCCGGTTATATTTTAGAAAATGACAAGAAAATAACTGAATTTTATACCAACCACTTAGGTATAGGGATTCTAACTATGAAACCTAAGTTAGGAGTCAACTACAAAGCAGTTTTGAAATTAACAAACCACAATGTAGAATTTGATTTTCCAATTGTAAGAGAAAGAGGTGTTAGTCTTGCTGTTAACAGTGAAGATCAAATAATAATACAACTTAATACTAACGAAAGTACTCTAGAAAGCATAAAGGGAAATACTTATAAGGTTATGGTTCATAATGGAAGTAAATCTTTTGTTATAGATACTCAGTTAGAAGATTATAAAACGATATTGATTATTGACAAAGACCAGTTAGACGAAGGCATTCAAATAATCACAGTTTTTAATGAAAAAAATGTTCCTATTTTGGAGCGCTTACTATTTATCCATAAAGAAAAGAATAGAGCCTACATAAGTAAAGCTACTGTTAGTAAAAGTAAAACAGATAGTGTATTTTTTAATCTTGAATTTGCAAATATTATTAACGATTCAACTGGTTATAGTAAGTTAAGTGTTTCTATTTTACCACAAGAAACATTAGCTTATGAAGAGAATAGCGATATCTACTCACAAATATACTTAAAACCCTATGTAAAAGGAGAAATAGAAAAAGCACCATATTATTTTAATAAGATAAATAGGAAAAAGAAATACGAGCTTGATTTGCTATTATTGACCCAAGGTTGGAGTTCTTATAGCTGGGATTCAATTTTTAAAAAAGATCAACAAATAAAGTATGTTTTTGAAACAGGTATCACAGCTCGACTTGAAATAAAAAAAAGGAATCATAGAAAATTTATGATTCACAAATTGCAGCATACTAATTTAGATGTAATAGAAATACCTAAAAACGAAGAATCCTTTAAAATAAATGGATTGTTTCCGAAGGAAAAGGAGCAATTATTACTAAGTTATATTAATAGTTCAGGGAAGATAAAGAGGACTAGTCTAAATGCATACTTTTCACCGTCTTCTATTCCATCATTTAACAAAAGTTCAGATCTGGGGTTTGCTATTTTACCGACTATAAAAGTTGATTCAGAACCATTTTTTGAAGATGCAGAAGAACTGGAAACCATAGTTATTAATGCAGATAAAATAAGAGAGCGAAATTTAAAAAATACTAGTAGAGGTACGGTAGATTACTTTAATGATTTTAAAAGGAACAGTACTCAACTTGTCACTTATTTATCTAATAGAGGTTACAGAACAAGTAACTATAATGGGCAATTTATATTAGAGGATCCCAGGCGTAGTTCAAATGGTCCTCCTATAATCGTTATTGATGGAGCTATATACAGAGATACTTCTGTTTTAATAAATTTTACATTTGATCAAGTTGATTATATTGAAATTTTCAGAAATGGTACGGGAGCACCTCAATATAAGCGACCTAATCAAGGTGATGTTATTAAAATTACAACTAATCCTAAATTGAGAAGAAAAATCTCATTAGATAGAATATCAGAATTTAGTTTTCCTATACATTATAGTTCTAATAAAGAATTTTATAAACCTAAGTATAGTTTGATCAATTCAGATTTTTATAACTACTATGCTGTTTATGATTGGAAAGAAGAATTGTCTATTAGTAATTCAAATAATGTGAACTTCTCTTGTAGGTACAATGGGTCGCAAGCCTTCAAACTCATAATCGAAGGAGTTACTAGTAATGGCCAATTAATTCATGAAGTAATCGACCTGAATTTAGATTAATATCCTGTTCTTAATTACTAGTCTAATCTCTCAATAAAAAAAGAAGATGTGTTAATACTTCTAAGGTTCACGCGTCCAGCATCCTGAGTTTGACTCACGCGCACTGTTAGGTCATCAAAAGCGTTCAGATTAACAATTTCAGTTATGGTTATACTACCATAATCTGGACTAGTGCTATTTGCAGAGCTCATCTCTTGACTTCTATAAATCCCTCCTTCGTTAGTTCCATTGATTTGTAGTCGGCCTTCTACTGCAAGCAATCGAGCAACCGTATTAGTTGAGGCTGCCTCAAAAGATAAATTAATCACAATTTTATACCTACCAGTTTCTCTTACCTCTAAAGTAGTATTATTTGCCACATGGTATACAGTTGCGTTATCATTAAAATATACATTCCCAAATATCTGAGCATCTCTTCCTACAGTATTTATATTAAAGTTATTTGAGGTACTACCAAAAACAGTATTTCTGAACTTAGCCATTCCTCCCACAACCCCAAAAATGGGTTCCCAGCGATTATTTTTGAAAAAATAATAACCTGTTCCAGTAGTAATATTAGTATTATATACTATAGTTCCTTCTTGCGTTCCAGTCGGTAAAGGCGCAACAGTAGATAGATCAACAATATTTACTTTAGGAAATAATACTCCAGAAGTTCCTGTAGGATCTTCAATGGTTAAAGCAGCTCCGGTAGCAGGTGTGTCAGTTCCTATAGCTACTTGTCCATTTACAAAAAACAAGTTTCCTAAAATTAATAAGAATGTTATAAGAGATATCTTCATGGTAAGTTAGTTTCAGATAATTTTAATTTAAACAGCTATCTCAATTTTTCAATGATAAAAGCCGAACGATTTGGGTCACGTTGATAAACTGCTGTTGTTCCTTCTGCTCTTGTGCAGTTTACAGCAACCTTATCTCCCGCATTTAATTCTATAATTTCAGTAAAATATAGGGTGCCATCATCATCAATTCCACCTCCAGGATCTCCTGTCCGATCCATTTCAGAACTTCTATGAAAACTGCCTTCATACCTCGTGACCGGTATTATATCATTATCTGTAATCTTTAGTCTTCCTTGTATGGAAGCACCGCCAGATACAGCATCTTTTTCTAAACCTATAAACACAGTGATTCTATACCTTCCATCATCTGAAACTTCTAAACTCGTAAAACGTCCATTTGCATCTGCAATCGGTGTATAAAGTGTTGATGCCTCGTCAAAAACTGTTTGGTCCATGAGCTCAGCGTCCACTCCTGCACCGGTTTTATTTAGGTTTACCGCAGCTACTGTTTCTATAGGTCCTGCATGATTAAATTTTGCAGATCTGTCTGCAAATAATTGAATAGGTGCCCATACAAAACCATTCCAATAGAAATGTCCCTTACCGGTAAAAGCGTTTGTATTGTAAACCATAATTCCTTCTTCGGTTCCCGCAGGTAACGGCTCTATTGTGTTTAGATCTTCTATATCTGCGTTAGGAAGTTTTACACCTTTAGTACCACTACCATCCTCTATATGAAGAATAGTTCCTACCGCTGGATTTGTAGTCCCTATACCTACCTGAGAAAAAGCTAGTTGCGATAAAAACAGGAATGATATTAGAAGCAATTTAAGTTTCAAAATGTAATTTACCTTTGGTTAAAAAGTGCAAAACTAATGTATACCTGAGCATCTAAAATTAGATTTCACAGTAAAAATTTATTTTTTCTACAAGAGGTATAATTAACCGTTGACTAACCTAAAAGTGTTTGGTTAACAGTTAATTAACGTTTTAAAATTTGCTATTTGTAGAAACTAACAATCGTTAGTCTTTAATGATCACTTTTTGTATTTTCGTGATCAGAAATTTGTGTTACGCTTTCGCGAAAGCGAGATCACAACCATGTATTAAAAAGAATATGATCTTAGAAAGTTACATCAATGGCCAGTGGCAAGCTGGTGAAGAGAAATCTACACGTAATATGTATGACGCCATTACTGGTGACATCATAGGTCTTACAAGTACTGAAGGTTTAGATATTGCTAGTGCGTTACAATATGGTCGCGATCATGGTAAGGTGTTGAGGGATATGACCTTTCAGCAACGTGGTAATATGATTAAGAAATTAGCACTTTATCTCAATAAAAGAAAAAAAGCGTTTTACGACATTAGTTACAAAACTGGTGCTACACGTGCAGATAGTTGGGTAGATATAGAAGGTGGTTTTGGAAATCTATTTGCAAATGCTAGTTTGAGAAAACTCTTTCCAGATCAGAGTTATGCCGTAGAAGGTGATCCTATTGATTTATCGCGTGGTGGTCGTTTTATGGCACATCACATTCTAGTACCTCGCAAAGGTGTCGCCGTGCATATCAATGCATTTAATTTTCCAGTTTGGGGAATGTTAGAAAAATGTGCTGTAAACTGGATGGCTGGTATGCCAGCAGTAGTTTTGCCAGCGCCGCAAACAGCGTTTTTAACGGAAGCTGTAGTGCGTGAAATCATAAATTCAGGAATCCTTCCAGAAGGTTCTTTACAACTCTTAAGTGGTCTTACCACAAGTATTCTTGATACGGTAAACTCGCAAGACGTGGTAACCTTTACAGGTAGTGCGCATACAGGTAGAAAATTAAAAGCACATCCACGATTATTAGAAGAATCAGTTCCATTCACGATGGAGGCAGACTCATTGAATTCTTCTGTCTTAGGACCAGATGCTGTTCCTGGAACTCCAGAATTTGACATATTTGTAAAAGAAGTACGTAAAGAGATGACCTCTAAAGCTGGACAAAAATGTACAGCGATTAGAAGAATTCTTGTCCCAGAAAACTTAATGGAAGACGTGCAAATCGCATTAGGGAAACAACTTTCTAAAACTGTGATAGGTGATCCATTATTAAGAGAAACTCGCATGGGTGCTCTTATTAATAACGATCAAAGAGAAACTACTAAATCTCAAATCTCAAAAATTGCCCAGACTGCTCAAATGGTTTATGGTAACCTAGATGAAGTGGAGATTTTAGGAGATCGCGCTCAAAAAGGGGCATTTATGTCACCTATTTTAATGCGAGAAGATCAACCGTTTAAAAATACCGCAGCTCATGAAGTAGAATGTTTTGGTCCCGTGAGTACGTTGATGCCTTATAAAAATCTAGATGAGGCGATTGAACTGGCTCATATGGGTAAAGGCTCGTTAGTAAGCAGTGTGGTTACTGGTGATGACGCTTTCGCGAAAGCGTACACCATAAACGCAGCATCGTCACATGGTAGAATATTGACTTTAAATAGAGATAGTGCACCACAATCCACAGGTCACGGATCGCCATTACCACTGTTAGTACATGGCGGACCAGGACGTGCTGGTGGTGGCGAGGAAATGGGTGGACTGCGAGGTATCAAACATTATATGCAGCGATGTGCCGTTCAAGGAAGTCCAACATCACTTACCGAAATCACAGGAATCTACCAGCCTAATGGAGCTTATAAAAAAGCAGAGAATCATCCATTCTCATACCATTATGAAGATATTAAACCAGGAATGAGCCTAGAAACTCATAAAAGAACATTGACTGATAATGATATCCAGAATTTTGCAAACTTAACTTGGGATCATTTCTATGCACATACAGATATTACCAGTTTAGATGGTAGTATTTTTAAGAAACGTACAGCGCACGGATACTTTATAATCAGTGCAGCAGCAGGATTGTTTGTTTATCCTAATAAAGGTCCGGTAAGCGCCAATTATGGTCTGGAAGATATTAGATTTTTGAGACCATTATATCATAATGACACGATTTATGTACGTTTAACTTGTAAAGAAAAACGAGAAAGAGACGTTGCTGGTCGTGAGCACCCATCTGGAATTGTAAAATGGTATGTTGAAGTTTTTGATGCAGAGCCAGTAGATTATGAAAATGGTAAGACTGATGAAGAAGCAACAGCACTTGTAGCGGTAGCGACTATTCTTACCATGGTAGAGAAAAAACAAACGGTTTTTCCAGAAATCACGGAAGGTTATATCAAATCAGCTTTAGCGAAATTAGATGCAAACGCTAAACCTCAATGGGGTACAATGACACCACAGCACATGGTAGAACATCTCGAGATGAGCTATAGAATTGCTAGTGGAGAGATTCAAGATTTTGAAGTGGCTACACCAGATGAATATCTAGAAAAAGTAGCAGCGACTTTGTGGAATTACGATAAAATGCCACAGAATCATAAAATGCCACTTATGAAACAAGATGGAACACTTGAAGACTTAAAACATGGAGATTTAGAAACGGCAAAAACTAAAATGTTAGAAGCTAGAAATAAATATCTAGATTTCTATAAAAAGAATCCAAAAGCAACTACTAAGAATGCTGTTTTTGGACCGTTGAGTAAGTATGAATGGACCTTGTTGGAACGTAAGCATGTATATCACCATCTAAGTCAGTTTGGGCTGATTGACTAATCTTAGCCATTATTGATCGGATTGACGTTTAGAATGTCAAGCCGTCGCAGGACGGCTTCGCTCAATATTAAACGAGAAGATTATGAAAACAATGTACACCTACATCATGGCTCATGTTAAAAATAAGCTATTCTATGTAGGTGTGACAAACAATATTAAACAACGAGTCTTTGACCATAAGAATGCTACTTTTGAAACTCATGTTGGTAAATTTAATATTAAGCAGTTAGTTTGGTTTGAAAAGCATGATAAACCAGCTATAGCATTCCGTAGGGAAAAGCTAATAAAAAATTGGAAACGAGAGTATAAGATTAATTTGGTGGAAAGTATAAATCCTGAATGGAAGGATTTGGCAGAAGAATGGGATTTTACTGGATATATAACGAGTAAAGAGAAATTTGAATAAACATTAAGATAAATTAAATAAGGCTTGAAATTTAAAAGCTCTAGAGATAAATTATAACCGAAGCCGCTCTGCAGCGGCTTGACATTAAGACATATATTTTGACTAAAGAATACGTAAAAACAACAACAGAAAATCAAATACAAACCATAGAATTCTTCCACCCAGCACACAACTCGTTGCCAGGTGATATTCTAGCACAACTAGCACAAGCTATTACAGATGCTGGTAACGATGACGCTACTAAGGTGATCATCTTAAAATCTGGTGGAGAACGCACTTTTTGTGCAGGAGCTAGCTTTAAAGAATTAATTGCGGTAAACGATGCAAAAACAGGAGAGGTATTCTTCTCTGGTTTTGCAAATGTGATCAATGCCATGCGCAAATGTCCTAAATTTATATTAGGTCGTGTACAAGGTAAAACCGTTGGTGGTGGAGTTGGTATAGCAAGTGCAACGGACTATTGCTTTGCGACTAAATTTGCCAGTATTAAATTAAGCGAACTCAACATAGGAATCGGACCATTTGTGGTAGGTCCAGCGGTGGAACGCAAATTAGGTTTAACAGGAATGAGCCAAATTGCCATCAACGCAAACGAATTCTACTCACCACAATGGGCAAAAAATAATGGTCTTTTTGCTGAAGTGTATGAATCTACAGAAGAAATGGACGCAGGAATAAAAGCATTTGCCGAAAATCTTTGTACTTATAATCCAGATGCTATGGCAGAAATGAAAAAGATGTTCTGGACTGGTTGTGAAAACTGGGATCAATTACTTTTTGAGAGAGCAAAGATTTCAGGGAGACTTGTTTTGAGTGAGTTCACTAAGGAAACGCTGAAGCGCTTTCGCTAGGAGTTAGGTATGTGGGATGCGGGATGAGGCTTTCTAAATAGAGAATTATGAAAAGTGATTATCATTTTAAATTTGAAGATTTGTTGGTCTATCAAAAAGCGATGAGTTTTGGTGAGGAAGTAGACCAACTGGTAATTAATTTTCCGCAAAGAGAATTATATGCTTTAAGTTCTCAATTTAGAAGAGCAGCTGACTCTATTGCACTTAACATTGCAGAAGGTTATCCAGGAAGTGATGCACAATTTGTGAAGCATATTAATCACGCATTGCATAGTTCAAACGAATGTGTGTCAGCAAATGAGAAAGCTTTAAAGCGTGAATATATCTCCTATGAACAAAGAGAAGAGATTCGTAAACAAATCACCATAATACAGAAAATGCTGACAAGTTTGCGATCTATAATACGTCAGCGATTGAAGAAATAATAATTTACCACATACCACATACCACATACCACATACCACATACCACATACCACATACCACATACCACATAGCTCAAAACTCATAGCTCTATGATCTACTCTTTCAAATCCCACATCCCAGTAATTCACGAGTCCAGTTTCGTTCATCCACAAGCGACCGTTATCGGTAATGTAATTATTGGTAAGAATTGTTACGTAGGACCATCAGCTGTAATTCGTGGTGATTGGGGCGAGATTATTCTAGAAGATGGTGTTAATGTGCAAGAGAATTGTACAATACATATGTTTCCTGGGAAAAGCATCACGCTTAAAGAAAGTGCCCATGTAGGTCATGGAGCAATTATTCATGGAGCCAACCTAGGTCGCAATTGTCTGATAGGTATGAATAGTGTCATTATGGACGATGCAACTATAGGTGATGAATGCATAGTAGGCGCCATGGCGTTTGTAAAAGCCGAGGCTATTTTTGAACCTCGCAGTCTTATAGTAGGTAATCCAGCTACAAAAATCAAAGAGGTTTCTGATCAAATGATCGAGTGGAAAACTGCTGGAACCAAACTATATCAACAACTTCCTGCAGACTGTCACGAGACGATGAAAGAGGTAGAGCCACTTAGAGAAATCCCTGAAAATAGACCTGTTCAAGAAGATTTTTATAAGACACTTCAGGAAATAAAAGGGAAATAGTTCAGATTTGTTTCTTCAAAAGATCTAATTCTCTTAATAATTCAGTTCGTTGTTTTTTAAGATTTTTAATTTTTCGATTGTCTTGATATTTCCATGTAAAATATGCGATGGTCATGCATGCAGCGTACCATATTGCGATACATAATACAGTTCCGAAATAGCCAAAATCGCTAAGCTCTAAAGCTGAAACACTCTCTCTTCTATAAATACCATCAGCTTCACTTGTATAAGCAGGTCCCACAAAACTGATGAAAACACCAAATAATAATACGTTTATCCAATTACGCCCTATCCAGTTCTTGCTGCGTTCTGCTCTTTCAATTTTATATTTATTAGCCAGCAGCGCTTTTTCTTTATATTGAATTTGCATTCTTTCTTCTTTACCAACGTGAAAATAAGTAATGATTTTTTGATTTTAAGTATTCCGCTTTCGCGAAAGCAGAATTACAACAAACTTTTCACTACTAACAAGCGTTAGTTTTCTTATTTTTATGCCATGGCAAAGACTATGGATTTTATACTCCCAAAAATGGGAGAATCGATAACAGAAGGAACGATACTTAACTGGCTGGTTCAAGAAGGAGAAGCTTTTGAAGAAGGTGATATCCTTGTTGAAGTAGGTACAGATAAGGTAGATAATGAAGTGCCAGCACCAGCCGCAGGGATCATGTCTAAGCATTTATGCGCTAACGGTGATGTGGTAGAAATAGGTAGCGTGATTGCTCAATTTGAAGAGTCAGATGGGTCTGTAAAGACGGTTGCCTCTCCAAAACCTGCTGAGTCTAATAAAGCTACAAGGAAAGATGTGCTTGTAAGTGAGCAGCCTAAACCAGTAAAGGCAACTTCAAAAACCACTTCTGTTTCTAACTCTTATGTTAATCAGGATCTTTTTGTGAGTCCGCTAATTGATAGTATGGCGCGCAAACATCATATGTCTTATGAAGAACTAGCTCGCATACCAGCTACTGGTCATGAAGGTAGATTACGCAAGAGTGATGTGGTTAATTATATCAATGATGGTAGGCCTTTTCAATTTGCACAAGCAGTAAATAATGAACCAGATCCTACCGCATATCGTATACCTCAACTTAAACTAGATAAAGGAACAGGTACCATTATTAAAATGGACCGCATGCGCTCTATGATTGCAGATCATATGGTGTATTCTAAACATACCAGTCCGCACGTGACTGCTTATGTAGAGGCAGATCTGACAGATTTAGTGAACTGGCGTAATAAAAACAAAGGACCTTTTCAAGAAAAATACGATGAGCGATTAACGTTTACACCACTTTTTGTAGATGCGGTAGCGAGAGCGATTAAGGAATATCCTAATATCAACGCTAGTGTTGATGGTTCCAATATCATTGTTAAAGAAAATATCAACGTAGGTATGGCGACCGCATTACCTTCAGGAAATTTAATTGTACCTGTAGTTAAAAATGCTGACCAGAAATCTCTACAAGAAATCGCTGCAGATGTGAACCGCATGGCAAACCTAGCACGTGAGAACAAATTAGGTGGAGACGATATTAAAGGAGGAACATTTACGATATCAAATGTGGGAACTTTTGGTTCATTAATGGGTACACCGATTATCAATCAGCCAGAGGTAGCTATTCTAGCCACAGGAATCATTAAAAAACGTGCTGAGGTCATGACCAAAGATGGCGTGGACAGTATTGAGATAAGAAGTATGATGATGTTATCATTATCATTTGATCATAGAGTAGTAGATGGATTTTTAGGAGGTAGTTTTTTAAAGCAAGTGGCTTTGAATCTGGAAGCTGCTCCTGATAAAGGTTATTAATGAAATTGATTTTCCGCACTCGATGCGGAAACTGCTAGTTTTACTTCATGGCTGGATATGAGCACAAATATTACGTCTATTTACTTTCTAATAAGAAAGATGGTGTTTTGTACCTTGGAATGACAGATGATGTGAAGCATAGAACTGGACAACATAAAGAAGAAAGGTATAAGAAAGCGTTCTCAAAACGATACCAGACTAAAAAACTGGTCTATTTTGAAGAATTTCAATGGGTTCAAGAGGCACAAGCAAGAGAGAAGAAGCTGAAGAAGTGGAAGCGGCAATGGAAAATAGACCTTATTGAAAAGGATAATCCAGAATGGCTAGATCTTGCAGAGGCTTGGTGGGATGATGAGAATTATTAATTAGTATTGAGTAAGTATAATCAGATTCCGCATCGAGTGCGGAAATTCAAGATATTATGAAAATAAGTAAAGAAATTTTAGAATTCGGATATAAAAACCTTACCACTGCCAAAGCCATGGCAGAACTCTACGAAGAGAACTTTAAAACAGTTTCTAAGTATGTACACGCCACAAGTCGTGGTCATGAGGTGATTCAGACTGCGCTAGGAATGCAGTTGTTACCACAAGATTATGCTTTTCCATATTACCGCGATGACGCGATGTTGCTATCCATAGGTATGAAACCTTATGATCTAATGTTGCAATTGCTGGCTAAAAAAGATGATCCTTTCTCTGGTGGACGTACCTACTACTCACATCCATCGTTGAATGATATCGATAAACCTAAAATACCACATCAATCTAGTGCTACAGGAATGCAGGCTATTCCTGCTACTGGTGTAGCGTTAGGATTTCATTATCGTGAGAGTTTAACAGAAGAACAAAGAGCTGCTATTGATTCAAGTTCGAGTTCAAGTTCAAGTTCTGATTCCATTGTAGTTTGTTCTCTAGGTGACGCATCAGTCACAGAAGGAGAAATTGCTGAAGCTTTTCAAATGGTAGCTTTAAAGCAATTGCCTATTTTATATCTAGTGCAAGATAACGGTTGGGATATCAGCGCAAATGCTGCAGAAACTCGTGCACAAAATGCTGCCGAATATGCTGCAGGATTCCACGGTATAGAAGCTATTTCTATCGATGGGACAGATTTTGAAGAAAGTTACAACACCTTAAACGAGGTGATTGGAAAAATAAGAACTGAGCGCAGACCGTTTTTGGTTCACGCTAAAGTGCCATTGTTAAATCACCATACTAGTGGTGTAAGAATGGAGTTTTATCGCGATGATTTGGAAGAGGCGAGAAGCCGTGATCCATATCCGCGTATGAGGCAGTTATTGCTCGATAATGGATTTAGTAAGCAAGATGTGGATGGTTATGACGCTTTCGCGAAAGCGGAATCTATAAAAGCTCTAGAGCAAGCAATGAAAATGCCCGATCCTGAGCCATCAGATTTATACACACACGATTTTGCACCAACACCGATAACAGAAGAAAAAGGAGAGCGATCTCCAGAAGGTGCTGATAAAGTGGTGATGGTAGATTGCGCACTATTCGCCATTGAAGAATTAATGAGAAAACATCCAGAATGCTTGTTATATGGGCAAGACGTAGGAGGACGATTAGGTGGTGTTTTTAGAGAAGCGGCAACGCTAGCGCAAAAATTTGGCGATAATAGAGTTTTCAACACGCCTATTCAAGAAGCATTTATAGTAGGAAGTACGGTAGGAATGAGTGCTGCAGGTTTAAAACCTATAGTAGAGGTGCAATTTGCAGATTATATCTGGCCTGGATTGAATCAGCTGTTTACAGAGGTTTCTCGATCTAATTACTTAAGTAATGGAAAATGGCCGGTTTCTATGGTCTTGAGAGTGCCGATAGGAGCTTACGGTTCTGGTGGGCCTTACCATTCTAGTTCTATGGAAAGCGTGGTTTCAAATATAAGAGGTTTAAAGATTGCCTATCCATCAAATGGCGCCGATTTAAAAGGACTGATGAAAGCTGCTTATTATGATCCTAATCCGGTGGTGATTTTTGAGCATAAAGGATTGTATTGGTCTAAAGTAAAAGGAACTAAAGGCGCTACAAGTGTAGAACCTAGTGATGATTATGTGTTGCCGTTTGGAAAAGCATGGGTACTACAAGAAATCTGGAAAAAAGAGGAAGAAGAAACCTTGAGTATTATTACTTACGGAATGGGCGTGCACTGGGCAATGAATGCTACAGAAGAACTTGGTTTACAGGACAGAGTAGAAGTAGTGGATTTAAGAACGCTGCATCCACTAGATTATGAAACGGTTTTTGCGAGTGTGAAGAAATGTGGTAAATGCCTGGTAGTTACTGAAGAACCTAGTGAGAATAGTTTCTCACGTGCCTTACAAGGTCGCATACAAGAAGAGTGTTTCAAATACATCGACGCTCCGGTAATGGTCATAGGATCTGAAAATATGCCAGCGATACCATTAAATTCTGTTCTTGAGGAAACGATGATTCCTAGTACAGAGAAAGTAAAAACTAAGATTAAGGAAATTCTTAATTATTAAATATGAAAAGAAGTTTGATTATTGTAGCACTATTTTTTGTTATCATTTCTTGTGGAACAAAGAACTTTACTTACGTCCAAGCATCTGGTTACGAATTGCGACCAACGGACACTTTATTCACATTTAATAAAGATGCGATTCAGGGTAAATGGCTCACTAATTATCCAAGAGACAAGAAGTACCTTATTTATAAAGATGGATATGAGCTAAACAAGGAAAATAACTTCACTAAAAATGAGAATCAAAAATATCTCTTGAAAAATGATAGTATTTTCTATTTCAGTAATGGGAAAGTCTATTCAGGTAAACTTGTATTTCATACTCAAAAAGAATTAAAAATCAAATGGGGAAACTCTGAAACGATTTCTTATTACCGACCTAAAGTTAGAGTTAAATAAGTTTTTCAATTAAAATTATAGCTAGAAAGGATGAAAATAACCCTAGAAAGAAAGAATACAGGATATCTACTAGAAGCAAAAGGTGTTTCTGGAAACACCGTAATGATAGATCATAGCGGTATGGAAACCGTTCAAGGCGTGAGTCCTATGGAATTACTTCTCATGGGTGTTGGCTCTTGTAGTGCGATAGATATTATCGCTATTCTTAAAAAGCAACGCCAAGACATTACTAGTTATAAAGTAGAGGTCACAGGAGAGCGTTATGAGTTAGATGATTCTAAGCCATTTAAATCTATGCATGTGACTGTGTTACTAGAAGGCGATATCAATCCTGATAAAGCTCAAAAAGCAGCCGATTTGAGTTTTGAAAAATATTGCTCAGTTTCAAAGAGTTTTGATAAGTGTGTGGAAATAACTTGGGAAATAGTGTTATAAAAAAAGCCTTATCCCAATTTATAGGATAAAGCTTTTTCTAAATTCTTAAATCTCACTTAACTTTGCGGCATAGGTGGATATTGTTTCAATATTTCTTTCACAATTTTGTTAGTGCGTTCTACTTTTTCTTCTGGAGTTGATTTGAGGGGTGCTGTTCCTACACCTTGCCATATTAATTCTTTTTTACGGGCGTCTATCAAATCTATATATAAAACACCTTCCGTAACACGGCTCACGTTATTACCCCAGCCACCACCGAAGCCCCAGCCCCAGCCACCGCCAAAGCCCCAACCCCAATTGTTAAACACATCTACACGTTCTTTAGAATCTGTAAATATGCTTACCATCATGTCTGGATCGTCCGATTTTACAAAGCCTTTTGCAGCCATTTCAGTGTCAATCGCTCTAAGAATTCGCTTTTTATCTAGCTCTGAAATATTTGCGTCATCGATTCCTGCTTTGAAATAAGCATAGGTTTTATAATTGGTAAAATTGGCTTCAAGCGCATAGTCTTGAGAAACACGCACGGTTTGGCAGCTCACTAATAGAGTAAATACCACCAAAAGAGTTACTAATTTTTTCATTGCTTTTATTTTTAGTTTGCTTTCGCGAAAGCGGAATCCAAAACCACTCTCTTAAAAACGGATTATATATTTTTAATCAAATCATCACTTACCTCATTGGGTATCGTGACTTTTAAAGAAGGATTGAGTTCCATGGCTCTTTCTATAGCAAAAACGGCGTTTTCATTTCTAGCCCAGTTTCTACGAGCAATACCGTTATTTACATCCCAAAACAGCATGGATTCCAACTTGTTTTCTGACTCCTTACTACCATCAATTACCATTCCAAAACCTCCATTAATCACTTCTCCCCAGCCTACGCCACCACCATTGTGAATAGAAACCCAAGTAGCTCCTCTAAAGCTATCTCCTATAACGTTTTGTATAGCCATGTCTGCAGTGAAGCGAGAGCCGTCATAAATGTTAGAAGTTTCTCGATAAGGACTGTCTGTTCCAGAAACATCATGATGGTCACGACCTAGAACAACTGGTCCTATTTCTCCAGCTGCAATCGCATTGTTAAATTCTCGTGCAATTTCTATTCTTCCTACTGCATCGGCGTATAAAATTCTCGCTTGTGATCCTACAACGAGTTTATTTTCCTGCGCTCCTTTGATCCATTTTATATTGTCCTGCATTTGTTGCTGGATGCGCTCTGGAGCTTTTTGCGATAACTCTTCTAGAACCTTAGTCGCAATACGGTCTGTTTTCTTAAGATCTTCTGGATCATTTGATGCGCAAACCCATCTAAAAGGTCCAAAACCATAATCAAAACACATAGGTCCCATTATATCTTGAACATAAGACGGATAACGGAATTCTTTATCCACTCCAGCAATATCAGCATTTGCACGGCTGGATTCTAGTAAAAAGGCGTTACCATAATCAAAGAAATAGGTTCCTTTTTCTGTATGCTTATTAATAGCTTCTACATGGCGTCTCAAGGAATGCTGAACTTCTTTTTTGAATCGCTCAGGATCATTACTCATCATCTCATTTGCTTCATCAAATGTGAGGTCTACAGGGTAATAGCCACCTGCCCAAGGATTATGTAAACTAGTTTGATCACTACCTATAGCAACATGTATTTTGGCATGGAATAGCGCTTCCCATACGTGAACAATATTTCCTTCGTAGGCGATGGAGACAGTTTCTTTGTTCTTTTGTGCTTTATGAACTCGTGCTATGAGATCGTGGGTGTTTTTTATCACTATATCTACCCATCCTTGAGAATGTCTGGTTTGCACCGCTTTCGGATTCATCTCAGCACAAATTGTGATACAACCGGCGATATTCCCTGCTTTGGGTTGTGCACCGCTCATACCGCCCAGACCTGAGGTTACAAAAATGTTTCCAGTCGGCGATTTTTCAATTTTCCTAAAGGCATTCAAAACAGTAATAGTAGTTCCATGAACTATTCCTTGCGGCCCTATGTACATATAAGATCCAGCAGTCATCTGGCCATATTGAGTAACTCCTAGCGCATTGTACTTTTCCCAGTCGTCTGGTTGAGAATAGTTGGGGATCATCATCCCATTTGTCACCACACAACGAGGAGCGCCTTCGTGAGAAGGGAACAATCCCATGGGATGTCCAGAATACATGACGAGTGTTTGCTCTTCTGTCATCTCGCTTAAATATTTCATGGTGAGTAAATACTGCGCCCAATTAGAAAATACACCACCATTACCACCGTAGGTAATTAGTTCATGAGGATGTTGAGCTACAGCATGATCCAGATTGTTTTGAATCATTAACATGATGCCAGCGGCCTGAGTTGATTTTGCAGGATAATCGCTTATATTTCTTGCTTTGATTTCATAATCTGGCATGAAACGATACATGTAAATACGACCGTAAGTATCTAGTTCTTCTTTAAATTCTGGTAATAAAACTTCATGATGTTTGGCATCAAAGTATCGCAGCGCATTACGCAAAGCTAACTTTTCCTCTTCAGGGCTGAGAATCTTTTTACGCTTAGGAGCATGATTAATTGCTGGATCGTATTGATGAGCTGGAGGCAATGTATCAGGAATTCCTATTTGTATGCTTTCGCGAAAGCGTGCTAAAGAACTATCTACACTCATAACATCTAGTTTTGGCTGTTTGTATTTTTATCATAACCATAAGGACAATGACGGCAACCGCTCTCACAACAATAACCTCTTTTGAGGTGGTATTGCTCTGTAAAACAGCGGTATCCTTGAGGCGTTACATAATAATCGCCTTCCTCTACGGGAATAATCTTTTTCATTTTATAAAAATACAACAGTATCCATAGAATAGAGAATGGTCTAGTAGATGTTTTAATCAAAGTATGTTGTCATATTTTAAGAAATGCATATAAGTTATTCAATAACTTTGCAATCATGATTCCATTAAAAACTAAATATCTAAATAACTATACAGGCATGACGCTGTGGCCTTTTTTACTGATTAGGCACAAATCTAAGTTGGGCGATCAAGTTTTTATGAATCATGAAAACATTCATGCTGTACAGCAAAAAGAGTTGCTCATTATAGTTTTTCATATTTGGTATGCGGCAGATTACTTTATAAAGCTCATAAAACATAGAAATCATAACCTTGCCTATAGAAATATCGTTTTTGAAAGAGAAGCCTATGAAATGGAAACCGATCCTGAGTATTTAAAGAGTAGAAAGCTATTTTCTTTTCTAAAGTTTTACAGTAAAAAATACCGGTATGAATGAATTGTTCTTACCGCAAAAAGCTGTTAACCAAACCTTCAAAAAATTTGAAGACCTTGGTGTAACTATTGATATTAAAAGAGAAGATGTGCTCCACAAAGAAGTATCTGGCAACAAGCTGCGCAAGCTTAAATACAACATGATCGAAGCTCAAAAGCAAGGTCATGACACGATTCTCACTTATGGAGGTGCTTTTTCAAATCATATTGCTGCGACAGCTGCAGCTGGAAAAATCTTAAGATTACAAACTATAGGAGTCATACGAGGAGAAGAATTAGGACAAGATCTGGAAAAAACGTTGTCTGGTAATTCAACTTTAAAATTAGCTCATGATAATGGTATGCAATTTCATTTCGTTTCTCGAGAAGCATATCGGCAGAAAGAGTCTAAAGATTTTTTAAATAAAATGAAGGCTGTATTTAATTCGTTTTATAACATACCTGAAGGAGGAACAAATGCTCTTGCGGTACAAGGAACAGAAGAAATACTCACCGAGTTTGATAAAATAAACTATGACCTTATTTGCGTGGCAGCTGGAACAGGTGGCACCGCCGCAGGAATAATAAATACTGCTTCTGAGCATCAAAAAGTTATGGTTTTCTCCGCTTTAAAAGGTGATTTTATGAAAGCTGAAATTGAGAAGTATACCATTAGAAAAGATTTTGAGGTGGTTAATGAAGATGCTTTTGGAGGTTATGCAAAGTCAGATGATGGATTAATAAGTTATATGAATTCTCGCTTTCGCGAAAGCGGAATATCTTTAGAACCCATCTACACAGGTAAAATGATGTATGGAATAGAACATATGGTGAAAACTGGCGTTATCAAAGGGAAAACTCGTATTTTAGCCATTCATACCGGCGGTTTACAATCGATTGCTGGATATAATAAAATGCTAGAAAAAAAGGGACGTCTTAAGATAAGTTATGAAAATTACGTTTAGATATATATTTACTGTTATAGTACTAGGAATGTTACTCGCTTCATGTGGCTCTAAAAAACGCGTAGTTACTAGAAAACCTACTAAACCTGTAGCCACTACGACTGCTCCTTCTAAAAATGAAACACCTACTTCAGAAGAGAAAGATGATGATAAAGTGACCACTACCATCAAACCTAGAAGTGGAGATAAGGTACAGAACTATATAGACGACTTTAAAGAGGTTGCGATGGAAGAGATGAAACTCTATAAAATCCCTGCAAGTATTACACTTGCACAAGGTATTTTAGAAAGCGGTTCTGGAAGTGGTAGACTTGCTGTAGAGGCAAATAATCATTTTGGGATTAAATGCCACAAAGGGTGGACTGGTGGACGTATTTATCATGATGACGATGAAGATCAAGAATGTTTTAGAACTTATAATGATGCCAGTTATTCTTATAGAGATCACTCTTTATTTCTCAAGGATCGTAAGCGTTATGCTGGCTTATTTCAATTAGACATTGACGATTATAAAGGCTGGGCGAGAGGCTTGAGAAAGGCAGGCTATGCTACTGATAGAAGATATCCGCAAAAATTAATTAGTCTCATTGAGCGTTATGAATTGTATCGATATGACAACATAGCTTTAGGCAAGGATGTAGACGAGAAGCCTCGAGTAATAGAAGAAGTGAAAGAGACCCAAAATTCAGGTTTTGTAAAACAACACGTAGTTGTAAAAGGAGACAGTTTATACCGACTTTCAATTAAATACAATACAACTGTTGAGCAATTAAAAAAACTCAATAATTTAAAATCAAACGATTTGAGTATAGGTCAAGTACTTATCGTAAAATAATTAAAATTTTCATGGCATTTAGTTACCAAAGAAGTAGTGCGCTATTTCAAGAAGCAAAAAAATATATACCTGGTGGAGTAAATTCTCCAGTTAGAGCTTTTAATGCCGTAGGCGGCGATCCTGTTTTTGTAGAAAGAGCAAAAGGCGCATACCTGCAAACAGAAGATGGCAACCAGATCATAGATTATATCGCCTCTTGGGGACCTATGATTTTAGGTCATGCGTTTGAACCGGTAGTAGAAGCGGTTGTAAAAGCGACCGAAAAAGGAACGTCTTATGGGATGCCTACTGCGCTAGAAACTGAAATAGCAAAACTTGCCGTTTCCATGGCGCCTAACGTAGACCAAATACGTATGGTGAATTCTGGTACAGAAGCTTGCATGAGTGCTGTGCGTCTTGCACGTGGATTTACAGGAAGAGATAAAATCATCAAGTTTGCTGGTTGTTATCACGGTCATAGTGATTCATTTTTGATTCAGGCTGGTAGTGGAGCTGTAACCTTCGGTAGTCCTAACAGTCCTGGTGTAACTCAAGGAACAGCAAAAGATACCTTACTTGCACAGTACAATAACCTTGATCAAGTTGAGGAGATCTTCAAAAAAAATGAAGGAGAAATTGCTTGTGTCATCATTGAGCCTATTGCGGGAAATATGGGTTGTATAGTTCCAGAAAATGGTTTTCTAGAAGGAATAAGATCTTTGTGTGATGAGCATGGTGCTTTATTTATTTTTGATGAGGTAATGACGGGCTTTAGGCTAGCTCGTGGTGGAGCACAAGAAACAACAGGTGTAAAGGCAGACATTGTTACTTATGGAAAAGTTATAGGTGGTGGTTTACCAGTAGGAGCCTTTGCAGCTCGTCAAGAGATCATGAATCATCTTGCTCCACTAGGGCCTGTTTATCAAGCAGGAACCTTAAGTGGTAATCCGCTGGCGATGAGTGCTGGAATGGCTATGCTTACTCATTTAAATAATCATCCTGATATTTATGATAGCCTAGCTGAGAAAACGGAATACCTACACAAAGGAATCGACAGCGTTCTTTCTGACAAAGGAATCGATTATAAAATCAACCGTTATGGTTCTATGATGTCCGTACATTTTACAGACCAAGATGTGGTAGACTTTTCTAGTGCTGCAACAGGTAACAACGAGTGGTTTAAAAAATTCTTTCATGGACTTTTAGAGCGTGGTATCTACTTGCCACCGAGTGCATTTGAATCCTATTTCTTGAATGATGCATTAACTTATGAAGATCTAGATAAAACCATAGAAGCGAGTAGAGAAGTGGTTGCAAACTGGTAAGGCGTTTTTTTCTCGCTCAAGGCGAAAACAATCTTTAAATAAAACGTCATCTTATTTTGATTATCCTAGATATTTCATTGAACTAAATAAAAAAGCCATTTCTAATAAGAAATGGCTTTTAAAATTTTATAACTTCTATTATCTAGGATTTGCTTTGCTTTGTAGTAAGCTAAATTTTTCTTTACCTAGGAGTTGCTCCATTTTTTTATTGTAATCTTCTAAGATATCATTGCGTCTACCATTATAGTCTACCGCAGCTTCACCTTCTCTTTCTAATTTAAGAAGTGATGATTCCTTAAAACCTACAATTTCTCTTAACTCTGAATGATTCTTTTTATCCAGCTTTGTAATCGCAATAATAGAAGAAACCTGTCGGTCAAGATCAGCTTTAAACGTATTAACTTTTTCTGTTTTTTTTGCGGTTAACTCTTGCTGTGCCTTTGTAATCTCTTGCTGTGCAAAAGAAAATGTTCCTGTTAAAAGAGCAGCTATAAAAAGTAATTTTTTCATTTTGTTTAATTTATTAAAGTTTTTAAAAGTAATGATTTAAAAAGTAATGGCAAAGTCAAGTGGTTTTATCATTTCATGCATAAGACTATTACGATTAATTTTAAAAACAAAAAAAACTGGATTTTATTGAAAATCCAGTTTCAGAATGGTAAGAATTAAATTTAACCTTAAAATCTATCTAACCATGTAGTTGAGTGTCCTACGTACTAGTCTCTTTTACCTCTTCTTTTCTTTGCATCTTTCATTTTTCTTTGAGCATCTTTTGCCATCATTTTTTCAAACTTAGCATATTGATCAGCATTAAGAATTGATTTCATTTGACGTTTAGTTTCAATTCTTTTTTCAAGCATTTTTTCCATTTTGGCTACTTTTTGCTCTTTAGTGAGTTCTGCTCTTTCTTCCTTGGTTAACCTATTTGCAGCGCGTTCTTTTGCCTCTTTTAATAAAATAGACTCAACTTGAGATTGTTGTTGCGTGTTTAGGTCTAATGCCAAGGTCATTTTTTTGGATTTGATAGATGCAATCTGTTCTGGAGAGGAATCTCTCATTCCGCGTTGTGCATTTGCAAATCCTACCGTTAGTATCGCTACTAAAATCATTAACTTTTTCATCTTTTTCTTTTTTATGTTATACATCTATGACCTGAGATATTTGCATAAGTTTAATTAGAGGTACAAAAAAAGCCAGATATTATATCTGGCTTCCATAGTTTTAAGATGCAATTTCTACTTAAATTAAAGTCTCTTATTTATTTAGTAGTATCTTCAGTTGAATCCTCAGAGTTAGTTTGAGAATCGTCTTTAGAACTGTAGGCATCATTTAATTCTTTGATGATGGTCTCAGTAATGTCAGCTGTTTCAGTACCATAAACTAAATTACCTGATGCGTTTTTACCTACAACAAAAGAAATGTTATTTTTCTTTGCATAATCAGCAACAGACTCTTCAACCATTTCATCAAGTTCTTTTAAGTCTTTTTCAAATTGCTCTTGCATTTTTTGTTCTTGCGCTTTTACTTCAGTATTTACACGATTCCATTTTTGACTGAAGGCAAGTATTTCAGAATTACTTTGTTGTTGTTGAGGAGATAGATTACTAAATTTTGCTTGTAATGGTGCAGCCTCCATTTGATAAGCCTGATTAAGACTATCAGTCTTCACTTTAAATGCTTCTTGCTGGGTTTTTATATTTGCCTCAAGATCTATTTTCTTTTGATATTCATCAAATACTTTGACATTATCTACAAATGCTATTTTTTGTGATTCTTGACAAGATGTAAGTATTAGTACTAAGGCTAATACGCTCATTAATTTTTTCATTTATGATTGTTTTAATTTTGATTTTTAATTTCAATTAAAGTCTCTAGTTATAGTGTTTCTACAAAGAGTCCTTCTTCAGTTTTAGAGACTTTTGCTACTTTCTTACCAGTAAGACCTTTAATAGATTTATCCCATTTTTTATTACTTAGCCCAGCTTGTTCTTTTAATGTGTTAAGCTCTATTTTCTCCGCTTTTTTAAGCAGGTCATAAACCAGTTGCTCTTCATCATTAAGCTCTACTGATACCGTGTTTTCTGGTTTCATTTGTGGGAAAAACAGAACTTCTTGAATCGACGGATTGTTAGTAAGATACATTATTAATCGATCCATACCTATTCCTAAACCTGATGTAGGTGGCATTCCATATTCAAGTGCTCTTAAGAAATCTTGATCTATAAACATCGCCTCGTCATCACCTCTATCAGCTAGTTTTAATTGCGCCTCAAAACGCTCTCTCTGGTCTATAGGATCGTTTAATTCTGAGTAGGCATTTGCAATTTCTTTACCGCATACCATAAGCTCAAAACGCTCTGTAAGTTCTGGGTTATCTCTGTGTTGTTTACACAAAGGAGACATTTCTTTAGGATAGTCTGTGATAAACGTAGGCTGGATGTAGTTGCCTTCACATTTTTCTCCAAAGATCTCATCAATAAGCTTTCCTTTACCCATTGTTTCATCTACGTCTATTCCTTTCGCTTTCGCGAAAGCGTATAACTCTTCCTCACTTTTTCCATCAATATCAAACCCTGTGAAATCAATGATAGATTGACGCATGGTTACTCTAGGGTAAGGTGCTTTCCATTCAATTGTGTGCTCTCCAAACTGACTAGTAGTAGCTCCATTTACCGCTACTGCACAATTCTCAAGTAGTTCCTCAGTGAAGTCCATCATCCAGTTGTAATCCTTGTAGGCTACATAGATTTCCATCGCGGTAAACTCTGGATTGTGTGTGCGATCCATTCCTTCATTACGGAAGTTTTTACTGAACTCATACACGCCATCAAAACCACCTACAATCAATCTCTTCAAGTACAACTCATTTGCAATACGCATATAAAGCGGTATGTCCAGCGAGTTATGGTGTGTCATAAATGGTCGAGCAGCTGCTCCACCAGGAATAGGTTGTAAGATAGGCGTCTCTACTTCAAAATATTCTCGCTCATTAAAAAACGATCGCATCGCATTAAAAAGCTTAGTTCTTTTTACAAAAACTTCCTTCACATGTGGATTAACAGCGAGGTCTGCATATCGCTGTCTGTAACGAGTCTCTGGATCATTAAACTCGTCGTAGGTGTTCCCATCAGCATCAGTTTTGGGAAGTGGAAGTGGTCTCAATGCTTTACTGAGAATAGTAAACTCCTTAATGTTTACTGTGATTTCTCCTACTTGTGTCTTAAAAAGTTCTCCTTTAATGCCTATAAAATCGCCTAGGTCCAGAAGCTTTTTAAATACATCATTGTACATAGATTTATCCTCACCAGGACAAATTTCATCACGATTAAAGTATACTTGTATGCGACCTTCAGCGTCTTGAATTTCACCAAAGGAAGCTTTTCCCTGAATTTTTTTACGCATTAAACGGCCGGCAATTACCACTTGTTTACCTTCTTTGAAATCGGCTTTAATCTTTTTAGAAGTAATATCTACTGGATAAAGTGCTGCTGGATAAGGGTCTATTCCCATTTCACGCAGCTTGCCTAGTTTCTCACGGCGTACGATTTCTTGTTCAGAAAGTTGCATAATATTTGTTTGAATTAAGCTTGCAAAGGTAAAATAAAATCAAAGTCAAAATCAAAATATAAGTCTAAAACGATGACTAAGTTTTAACGCTGTAACAAATATGTTTTTGAGTCGTCCTATTTGTGTATTTCAAGTGCTGTTATTTCAAGTTTATAGTTGTTAAATGAAGCCTTGTATGACTTTTCATTTTAACGATTTAAAAATTAAGTATGAGTATCTGGCGTGTCATTCTTGCCATCATTTTTCCACCACTTGCAGTTATAGGCAAAGGCTGTGGCTCTATCATTATAGTATTTCTATTAACTCTACTAGGATGGATTCCTGGCGTTATTGCAGCATTGATTATTCTTAATAATCCTGAACGATAAGTTTTATAGGGTATCAAATTTTATATTCCTAAGTTTTACTGATTCTAATTGTTTTCTGACAAAAAAATTATATTGGTGTATATTTCACTGATCAATCAGTATTCAAATGAAATTTTTTAGAAAATCTAGATTTAATTCACTTACGTCATCTTCCATTAAAAAATATATAGGTTATGCTATAGGGGAAATACTTCTTGTTACTATAGGGATTCTAATAGCTATATGGGTTAATAATTATTATAGAGAGCAAGATCTAAATAGTGAACGACTCAAAACATTGAACAGTATAAGTGCATCCATTGAAGCTGATAAAAAAGAAATCAAACGCGTTATTGAGTCATGGAAAGAGAATGACAGTTTAATTATAAAAATTCTTTACGAGACAAAATCTGACGAACCCATAAAAAACTGCGAGTCGTGTAAAGACGTTCTTTATGGACTTTCATTTCCTTATATTAATGAAAAGGTTATTTTACAAATTGATAAATTGCCTACTGTAGCAGATAGTATAAGTGTAATTACAGATAGGTTAGCACTTGATTACACCGCTTTTCTTGAAGTAAAAGAGACCTATGATGAATTAGGGACAGGTGTAGTTACAGAAAATTTAGAATACTTAAAATCAAATACAAAATGGTTTGCGGCTTTTTTATCTAAAGGAGAATGTGATGATGATTGCCTTGAATACCATAATGAAAGTAACGATTTCAGAAATCGAGTCGCATATTTAGAGTTGATCTTCTACGATGCTTATCAATACGAGTTGATTACACTTTACAAAAAGATAAACGAACTAAATGAGCTGCTCTCAGAACAAATTATAAAATTAGATTCTTAGTAATCTATTAATGGTTGTAATCATACTAAATCTTAGAATAACTACCTTTGTAATATGAATAAAACCGTCAATTTTCAGGATTTAGGTCGTAGAGATTATAAGGAGACTTGGGATTATCAAGAACAACTGTTTAAGTCTATTATTGATACCAAAATCAAAAATAGGAGAGAAGATGCAGGTCTAGAAACTCAAAACCACTTACTGTTTGTGGAACATGACCATGTATATACTTTAGGTAAAAGTGGCGATATCGATAATCTTCTAGCAAATGAAAAGCTACTTGACAATATAGGTGCGACTTTTTATAAAATTAATCGTGGTGGCGATATCACCTATCACGGTCCTGGCCAGATTACTGGTTATCCTATTCTAGATTTAGAAAACTTCTTTACAGATATCCATAAGTACCTGCGCTTTCTTGAAGAGGTATTCATTAAAATACTCGCTGACTATGACCTTAAAGGAGAACGCAGCGATGGTGAGACTGGTGTATGGCTAGATGTGGGCACGCCATTTGCCCGCAAGATTTGCGCAATGGGCGTGAGAGCGAGTCGCTGGGTGACCATGCATGGATTTGCATTTAATGTAAATACTAATTTAGGCTATTTTGATCATATCATTCCATGTGGTATCGATGATAAAGCAGTTACCTCTCTGGCTGCCGAACTCAAAAGAGAAGTTGATCTTAACGAAATCAAGGAAAAGATCAAAAAATATTTTACAGAGCTTTTTGAGGCTCATCTTCATTAAGGAGGTTTGTATTTTTCCGCTTTCGCGAAAGCGAAATAACAATACATCATAAGTCATTTTATTATCCTTACATCTTATTTAGAATAATTCTATACAATTTTCCTATAGCCTTAAGCATAGTTATAAGAAATAACAATTGTTAAAAAGCTAACTTATATTTATTTAATCTAAATAAGCATATTATTTTTGCAACCGCAATTAGAAATTATTTATATTTAATCTAAATAAATGAGAAAGTTATTTTGTTGTCTTGCATTAAGTTGCATCTTTCAAATCGCAACCGCACAAAATTCACAAGCAACTGATTCTGTTGAGAATCTAAAAGTCATTCATTTAAAGCCTAATTCCTTAATAGGTAGCAAGTTTGAAGCTCGCAATAGAACAGGATCCTCCTATTACATGTCACAGCGTGATTTAACTAAGTTTAATTATACTGACGTAAATCGTGCTCTCTTATCCATTCCAGGTGTAAATGTTACTGAAGAAGACGGTTTTGGACTGCGACCTAACATTTCCTTGCGTGGTACTCAAGCTGAGCGTTCTTCAAAGATTACCTTAATGGAGGATGGAGTTCTTATCGCTCCAGCGCCATACTCTGCTCCTGCAGCTTATTATTTTCCTAATGTAGGACGTATGGAAGCTATAGAGGTACTTAAAGGTAGCAGTCAGGTGCAGTATGGACCTTTTACCACTGGTGGTGCCATTAATTTTGTTTCCAGTTCTATACCTAATGAATTGAAGGGATATGCAAGAGTGAATTTAGGTAATTACAATTCTAGGCAAACAGAGTTGCGCGTAGGTGACAGCGGTGAGCAATGGGGTTATATGGTTGACTTTTTGAATTTTAGCAGTGATGGTTTTAAAAGTTTAGATAACGGTGGTAATACCGGTTTTGACCGCAATGATTATAGCGCAAAGTTTACTTACCGTTCTAAAGCCTCTGCAAAAGTGCAGCAGTCCCTTACTTTAAAACTGCAATACAGTGAAGGACTTGATAATGAAACTTATTTAGGTTTAACTGACGATGATTTTAATGAAAATCCTTACAGAAGATATCTTGCTAGCGCAGCAGATAATATTACAACAGAGCATGATCAAATACAATTAACCCATTTAATAAAACCAGCTCAAAACATTGTAATTCAAACTACAGCTTACTCTAACAATTTTAAAAGAAACTGGTATAAACTAGATTATGTAAATACTGGTAATGGTAATGTAGGGATCAACAACCTTCTTACAGATCCAGTAACATTTTCAGACGAATACAATGCTGTAGAAAGTGGTCAGGATACTGCAGAGGATGTTTTTGGAGTAAAGGCAAATAACAGAGTTTATTATTCTCGTGGCATTCAATCAAAGGTGAACTTCAAATTTGGTACTGATGTATTAAGTGATCTTGAATTAGGTGTACGTTATCATGAAGATCAAGAAGATAGATTTCAATGGGTAGATCTTTACGGTGTAGAAAATGGGCAGTTAGCTCTTACTTCACCAGCAACAAGAGGAACTGATGCAAATCGTGTGTCTGATGCTCAGGCGTTAGCGCTTCATGCCTTATATAAAATGAATTTTGGAAAACTTACTTTAACTCCAGGATTGCGATATGAAGACATTACACTTACTAGAGATAATTATGGTAGCAATGATCCTGGTCGTACTGGAGTGGACTTAAGCTCTAGAGAAAACAGTGTAAATGTGTTTATTCCTGGAGTAGGAGCAAATTACCGTATTAGTAATTTATGGTCTGTTTTTGGAGGTGTACACAAAGGCTTTTCACCACCAGGAAGCGCACCAGACGTAGATGCTGAGGAAAGTGTTAACTATGAATTAGGTTCTCGATTTTTAATAGGTGGATTAAGAGGAGAATCAACCATATTCTTTAACGATTACAGTAATTTATTAGGTAGTGACCTTGCAGCTGGTGGCGGCGGTGGAACAACTGATATGTTTAATGCTGGTGAAGTAAATGTTGCAGGAATAGAAGTAAGCTTTACATATGATTTATTGCAAAACAATCAAAAGTGGTCGGTGCCACTTACTTTAAACTATACGCACACTCAAACAGAATTTCAAAACGCCTTTGATAGCGATATTTATGGAGAAGTAGCTGTAGGTGATGAAATACCATATATTGCAGAGAACCAGTGGAACTTTCTAGCAGGAATTTCTCATGCTAAATTTGATATAAACGCAAATGCAAGATTTGTGGGAGAAATGAGAACTCAAGCAGGAACTGGTAGTATTGCTGCATCAGAAAGAGTAGACAGCAACTTTCTCATAGATCTTTCAGGGAGATATCATTTCAATAAAAATTTAACTGGTACCTTAAATATGATAAATGTACTTGACAATGAGTACGCAGTTTCTAGACAACCTGCCGGACTTCGTCCTGGTCATCCTTTTGGGATTAATGCAGGATTAATCGCTAGATTCTAATATTGAGTTATCAAAGTGTTTTATCTTTAGACTTCAATTAAAATAAGTTATGGGAAAATTTGAAATCTATACTAATAAATCAGGTGAGTTCCGATTTAGATTAAAAGCATCTAACGGGCAAAGTATTCTAGCAAGTGAAGGTTACACTACAAAAGCTGCTAGAGATAATGGAATCGAGTCTGTACGCAAGAACTCTCAAGATGAAAAACGTTTCAAAAAAGGAATGAGCAAGTCAGATCAACCGTATTTTAACCTAACAGCTACAAATGGTCAAGTTATAGGTAAAAGCGAGATGTACAACTCAGATGCTGCGTGTGATAACGGTATTAAAAGTGTTATGAAAAATGCACCAGATGCTGAGGTTGTAGAGTCATAAGCTCTAACCCTACGAGATTTAAAAATCCCTTTTCAAGTTAATGAAAAGGGATTTTTTAATTTGTCTAGACTTCTATTATTATATTGATTTAAACCATCATTATCAAGTTTTCGTTCCCCAACCATAATGGATCTGAAACTTTGCATTAAACACCTACCAAGCTACTTTTTTAGTTTTCAAGTTCCAGTTCATTTCCTAACCTTCAATTCAAACAAAGTAGGAAACAATTGATCTTTTAAATAATAAAGTCCATCTTCACGCAATTCCATATCTGGGAAGACATCGTAAGGACTGCCGTCATGTTCTGCAAAAAGTTCTATGTTTAATCCAGCATCAACTAAAGATTGTATCACGTCACTCAAAGAATGATTCCAGCCGTATTCTTTAGAAATCATACTAGAATCTGGATTTGCATAAGTACCTTGATACTCGTCATAAATAGCTTCATTTTGTGCATAATGATACTTAAGAGATGGTTGCTCTTCGTTATAATCATACATCCATATGATAGGATGAAACTCTACTATGTAAAAAATACCTCCAGGTAGTAAACGCTCTGCAATCATCTGTGCCCAAGGTTTTAAATCCGGTAGCCAGCCTATGGTGCCATAACTGGTAAAAACAATATCAAATTGATCGTTTATATGTTGTGAGGTTTCTAGAACATTGCAGCATACAAAATCCACTGGCAATTCTAGTTCTTCACTTAGTTTCTTCCCTAATTCAATGGCTTTATCAGAGATATCTACAGCTGTTACTTGCGCTCCTTTATTTGACCAACTCAAAGAATCTTGACCAAAGTGGCATTGCAAATGCAACATTTTCTTTCCTGTAACATCTCCTAGAGCGTTGATCTCGTAGGAGTTTAATGAGTTTTTCGCTTTCGCGAAAGCGTGCTTATCATAGAAATCACTTTCATAATGAACAGCTGTCTTTGTGTTCCAAGTTTGCCTATTAAGCTCAAATGCCTTTTGTAAATCCATACGGCAATTTAATAAAGTTTAAACATTTAAAATGAATGCCAAACTTGTAGTTTGTTTTATATTTGAGCTAATAAGTTAAACAAATGAAACATATCAGCCTTAAAGAATTACAGGATTATGACCGTTTTTATCGAGGTAATCTTGTAAATAGTATCACTGGATTTAAAAGTGCCAATCTTCTTGCCACTAGGTCTAAAGATGGTGTTGATAACGTGGCTATTTTTAGTAGTGTGACACATCTAGGGAGCAATCCGGCTTTATTCAGTTTTGTGCAAAGACCGTTGGGACATGGCGTAGGTCATACTTATTACAACCTAAAAGAAACAGGTAAGATTACATTGAATCATTTGCCTGAGTCGTTAGTAGATCGTGCGCATCAATCGAGTGCTAAGTATGATGCATCCATATCAGAGTTTGAGCAACTGGATATAGAAAAGATAGATAGAGAAGGGTTTATTGCTCCTTTTGTAAAGGCGTCTCCGGTGCAGCTCGCTGCAGAGTATGTGAATGAGTATTATCTAAAAGAGAACCGATGTATTCTTGTGATTTGTAAAATTACAGATATCTTTTTACATGAAAATCACCTCGCAAATGACGGTTGGGTGGACATAGCAAAAGCTGGTACGGTAACGATAAATGGTCTGGACGGCTATGCTACTACAAAAGTGGAAAAACGATTAAGCTATGCACAAATTGATAAAGAGCTGGAAGAAATTTCCATGGAAACTGGAAAATGATCATGAAACAAAAAGCACGCAATCAACACCATCTACCTACTAAGGTATGTCCAGTTTGTGAACGAGAGTTCACATATCGCAAGAAATGGGAAAAGAATTGGGAAACGGTAAAGTACTGTAGTAAAAAATGCAGTTATAATAAGTAAGCCGAATTTGTTCGACTTAAAAAGACCGCTATAAGGCAGCAGCTTAATTGAAAAGAGGTAGAATTCATTCTGCCATTTAGAAAAACTTAATTTATAGAGTATGAGTAACCTAGTCTGGTTTAGAAATGATTTGAGAGTAACTGATAACCACAGTCTAAAAGCTGCTTGTGATAGGGAAGGCGATGTCATAGGAGTTTATTGTTTTGATCCAGCTTTTTATCAAGAAAGTGATTTTGGATTTGATTTAGACTTTGAATTACCATTCACCAAAACTGGAAAATACAGAGCACAATTTATAATTGAAGCGCTAGAAGATTTAAAGAAACAACTTCAAAATCATGGGATTCCATTACTAGTTTTTCATAAGTCACCAGCTCAAGAATTTCCAGAATTGATTAAGGAACTTGGGGTTCAACATATTTTTTTGCAAAAAGAATGGACACGAGATGAAGTACAGCAAGAAGAAAAGCTAGGCGAGGCTTTAGAAGAAGCAGGTTTAAAAGATCAGGTAAAAGGACACAGAGTTTACGATCAGTTTTTATTTCATCCTGATGATGTTCCTTTTGAGAACTTTAATCAAATACCTAAAGTTTTTACTGAATTCCGTAAGAAGTGTGAAAAGCAGTCTGAGGTTAGAGATTTAGTTAATATTGATGATTATAAACAAGAATTACCAGAAGTAGAGCAAACAGAACTACCTACTTTGAACGATTTAGGTCTTGAAAGATTTGAAAAAGATCATCGTAGCGCATTTCCTTGGAAAGGTGGCGCAACTGCAGCATGGGAGCGACTCGATCACTATTTCTGGGAAACTAAAAAGCTTCAATACTATAAAAAAACCAGAAATGGATTAGTAGGTACAGATTACAGTAGCAAGTTCAGTGCTTGGCTAGCGATAGGTGCTATTAGCGCAAGGGAAATTTATTGGGAAGTAAAGCACTTTGAAAAAGAGATTAAAAAAAATCAGGATACCTATTGGTTGATATTTGAGTTGATCTGGAGAGATTTCTTCAAATACGTTTCTTTAAAACATGAAAGCAATATATTTCAATTAGGCGGCATTTTAAAGAAAGATTATGAATGGAAATCTAGTGAAAGAGAATTAAGCAAATGGATTCAAGGAGAAACGCATGAGAGATTTGTAAACGCAAACATGAAAGAGCTCGCAGCAACAGGATTTATGAGTAATCGAGGTCGACAAAATGTAGCTAGTTATTGGTCTATGCACAAGGAACAAGACTGGAGAATAGGTGCCGCTTATTTTGAACATATTCTTATAGATTATGACGTGCATTCTAACTACGGAAACTGGATGTATAACAGCGGCGTAGGAAATGATCCTAGAAATAGAACTTTTAATATAAAATCTCAAGCAAATCGCTATGACGGCGATGGTAAGTTTCAAAACTTATGGTTGCAGGAAAATTTATTTTAAGCATTTACTTGCTCG
>MAAC01017501.1_pt1 | contig 55741 bp, 38 predicted proteins | sample 1115981 | NCBI WGS metagenome assembly MAAC01 (sample SAMN04961126, study PRJNA320927) | seawater metagenome | isolation source: sample BD02T64 sea water enriched with oil for 64 days | place: USA:Gulf of Mexico | collected 2013-07-27 | reverse complement strand
TAGGTCACTGGAGTTGAAATCGGACTATCGAAAACATCAATTAAAAAACTGGTAGATGTATCGAAACAACTCGTGCTTATATTATTTTCAATTCTAACAAATATTGTTTCATCGGTATAGGAGGCCGAATTGGTATATGGAAAAACAATAGCATTGCTACCATTATCGGCTTCTGCTTGACTCAAATAATAAGACACTGTGAAATCAGCAGTCGATTGCCCATTTAAAGCGACAACATTTAAAGTACTAAAATCAAAATCCCATAAACCATCATTATTATTATCACAAATTAATTGATCTGGAATTGAAGTGGCAGTTGGGGTTTGATATACATTGATATTATAGGATAGGATTTGAAAACATCCGGTAATAGTATTTTCAATTCTTACCCAAATAATTTCTTGGGTATATGCTGTGCCATTAGAGTATAATACAGGTAAAGCATTAGTACCAGATATTGCATCATCTTCTAATTTGTAATATGTCAAAATTGTATTTATTTCCCCGCCTCTAATAATATTATCATTTTGTGATAAATTAAATTCTGAAATACCATCGTTATCATTATCACAGATCACTAAATTGTTTGGAGTTCCTAAATTCATACTATTTGTTACAATAACTTGAAATTCAGTAGTTTCAAAACAGCCAGTAGTAAGATCTGTTACTCTAACATTAATTGTTTGTGGATTAGTTGTATTGCGAAAAACATTAGCATCTCGGATTGAATTATTGCCTATTTGCGCATCACTATCATTTGTAAAATACTCAACAGATAATCCAGTTTGAGTTCCTAAAATAATAGGAGAGTTCAATGTTAAGTCAAAAATTGTTTGGCCATCAAAATCACCATCATTGTCACACTCCTCCAAATCAATGGAAATCCCAAAAGGAGTTTCAATTGTAGGGGGCTCGTTAAATGTTGCCGTACCTCCAAAAGTAAGCTGAAATCCCGATGACGAATTAGACCAGTTGTTAATAAAAAGATAATACGTTTCACCCGTATTCACTACTAATGGAGCCAAAAAGCCATCGCCAGTTCCTGGACCTTCAGAAACATCTACAGTACCATTTCCTAGTCCTGTGGATCCATTTCCAACAAACATTGTTGAAGAACAACGAATTGAATTCCCCAAATTATCACAAGACACATCGGCACCAAAAATAGCCCAATCATAATCGTCCATTCCATTGTTTGGGTTCAGAGTGAATTCTAGATCTCCAGGGTTATCAATGGTAATTTGAAGCCATACACTTTGTGCCTCAACGGGGTCCATAGGTAAACATATTGGATTTGGATTTATTTCAAAATCATTAGCACCTCCACTTCTAGGCGTATAGGTATAATTGATATTCCCACAAATTACAGTTGCGTCAAAACAATCATTAGGTTCTTGTGCAAATAGCGATGCAGAACACAATACTAAGAATAAAAAGTATTTCATTTAATAAATTAAACGTATTACAATAATTGTAAACCTGAAAATTAAGAAATTTTCATTAAAGCAAAAAGCCCCTACCTTTTTAACGTAAAATGTGCTGAAAATTGTTTTAAGGCACCGTTACTCTGCTCCTTATATTCAATAGTAAACCAATAATCACTGGACGGCATCATTCTTCCATTAAAAATACCATCCCAACCAATTCCTAATGGACTCAATTGTTTCAATAATTTACCATATCTATCGAAAATAAAAATTTTAGCATCGGGCTGTGAATTAATTCCAACAATATTCCAGTGATCATGATAACCGTCCCCATTGGGTGTAAAATACTTAGGATAATCCATGACCATAATTGTTGTACTCACACTACCACAGCCATTAACATCTCTGACAGTAATAAGATGCTCTCCTGTAGACACATCTTCAAAGACATTACTATTTTGCCAAACACCATTATCCAATTGATATTCATAAACACCAGTTCCTACAACATCAACTTCAACCACATTATTATTGGCAAATACCTGTGATACTACTCTAGCACTAATATTAGGAACTGAACTCTCATTTACGGTTGTGCTTGAAGTACTTTGACAACCCGTTATATCATTGGTCACCGAGACACTATATGATCCTGACTCTTCAACCAAATAACTCGAGTTGGTGGCGCCATTAATTACAATACCGTTCAAAGACCATTCAAATGTATATTCTAGTTCAGATAAATTTGTCTCTAACAACGGCGGATTAATAACTTCGGTTCCATTGGTATTAACACAAAGTATATAACTGTCTTGTAAATAAAATTCTGGAAGTAAATTAACATGTAAAGTCAAATTGGTAATAGCATAGCAACTCGTATTTGTAGTCAAAATACTTTCGACACGCGCATAAATCACTTGTGGGTTTTGTGTGTTCTCGAAATTATTAGCTATAGCATTTATACCAATATTGGCATCCGCCTGAGACAAATAATAACTTATTGCATGAGATGCTGGATCTTGGTTATCTAAAACCAACGCGTCCTGAGTGGTTAAATCAAATTGTGTTATTCCATTATTATTCCCAATAGTGTCACATAAAATATAGTCAATAGCAATTCCATCACTATTTGCACTAGGGTTATTTATTTCTTCAATATTAAAATTCATTGAAGACACACTACAGCCAGTAATAGTATTTCTAATCTTCACATAAATAGTTTGAGGATTATTTGTATTTGTAAAAGGGCTAATTAAAGGGTTTATGCCAGTATCAGCACTTCCTTGTGTTTCATGATAAGTGACTTCAAAAACTGCCGCATCTTGACCATTTAAGACTTCATCTGTTTTATCCTCTAGATCAAATGCATTGATACCATCGGCGTTAACTTCACAAACAACAATATCAAACACCTCGGTTATTTGAGGTAATTCATGTACAATGATGTCAAAGTCGACAATTGCAAAACAGCTGGTTGTGGTATTAGTTATACGTACAAAAATTGTTTGTATTGGACTTAAATTAATATAGGTTGTAGGGTTTGAAATTTCATTTGTTTCATCTTGAGCATCCACAAATGTTTCGTAATAAGTTGCTTCGACTCCAATTTCATTATTTATGATATACATCTCATTTACTGTAATATCAAAAACTTCTTCGTTATCTCCCGCATTTAAGTCATCACATAGCTCCAAATTTGGGGCATCAGTTAATGACTCAGGATTATTCAAAACGTTTAAACTTAAAGTCGTAAAACCAAAACAATTTGTCGAGTTATCTGCAACTCTAACATATATTATTTGGGGATTTGCTATATTTAAATAAGTGCTTGACAGGTCTATTCTATCCATATCATTTTGAGCATCACTATCTGTTTCATAGTACGAAACTTGCCAATTTGCATTACCCCCGGTTATCTCATTTTCTTTGAGTGTCAAATTAAAAGTGGTAATGCCATCAGCATTATCATCATCACATTCTTGAAATTCGGTAGGTTCTATTGGAAGAACTTCTGGAAATACCTCAATGCAAATCTCTTCAAAATATTCACATCCAAAATCATCTATTGCCCGATATGTATAGCAATGTGACCCCGCTGTTGTTGGTTGTACTGTAATCGTATTTCCTGTGGTGTCAGTTATAGAAGGATCCGCATCCCAAACCTCAGAAGTGATTGTTGGCGTAAACGAAATATCTGTTGAGATTAAGGCCTCTTCAAAATTTAAGGACCATCCAAAAATTGTACCGTCATCAGAGGTACTATGATCAATAATCTTAAGCTCCCATTGACCATCTATTGCTGCACCAACAAAGTCATTAAAATCTCCAACAGGCAAATAGGTTCCAGCTTTTACAGATGGCTTAGGATCTGGTGTCCCAGATAATTCAGTTTCTCCATCACCTAGCAAGGTTGTAGCTGACATTGAAAAACAATACTCCCATCCAATTCCAGGTCCACTTAAACCAACATCTGTTGGATTTCCTACAAACAATGAACCACCACCTCTATCATGCAATACAACTTCTCGCCCATCAGGACTGGTCACGATAATTTCCAAATCCCCGAGATAAGAATGCTCCATGACCAAGCAAATACTTTCCAATTGAGATACATCAGATAATATCTCACCATCAAAACAACTTAAATCTAAAACTGAAATATATTCACCTACATCATCCAATACTGCTAATTCTCCATTATTCGCACAATTAGCAACTACCAATTGCGGCTCGACCACCCCTTCAATAGTTGTCGCTTCTCCTAAACAAATTGAAGTCTCTGCGGCTTGTGTGTTTGAAAAATCTGGAGTTGAAGACACGTATACGAAAATTGTATTATCATTTGAACTTGAACATCCTTCCGGATTGGTATCAGTAATTACCAAATTGACTGTAAAAAGACCCGTCTCTGGATAAGTAACATTTGTTGTTTCACCTGTTCCAAAAGTACCATTACCAAAATCCCAATTGTAAACAGCTCCAGTACCATCAACAGAAAAAACACCACCTCCTTCAAATTGCACGGTTTGTCCTTGACAAATCCTGATAATATCGTCATGATCAAATACAGGTGTTGAATTTTCAATATTAGCCGTGATATCCTGACAAGGCATCACATTATTTGAACTCAATTCATTTGTTTTTGGAGTGTATTTTGACGCTATGCTCTTTTGTGAAAAAGCTAGAGCAGAATGCACTAAAAACAGTAAAAGAAGACTTTTTTTCATGTCAAACAAGCTTATTGCCCGAATTGTTTATACATGTTAATGTATTAAAACAATAAACTCATTTTTAACGTATTATCAATTCAAGGCATTCCAAACTAAAGTATTTTTATCAACATAAACGAACTTATCCTTTGAATTATTACAAATACTCGATGAAATTAATACTTTGTTAATACAATAGGTAAAATATTGGAATTGCTTACCTTTGTTGCCTGTTTAATCTACTGTAGATAGGATTTTGTAATGAAAATAGAAAAAGAAATTGAAGATTTTGATGTTTTGGGTGATGATCATATTGGAACATCTTCAAATACACCTTTAAGAGCTGATGCTTTTAAATTATCAAAAGAGGAAAAAATTGAGCGTATTAAAGGTGATGTTAGAAACATTATGGAGACGCTTGGATTAGATCTTACTGATGATAGTTTAAAAGGCACTCCAAATAGGGTAGCTAAAATGTTTGTAAAAGAAATTTTTGGAGGATTGGATCCCAATAAAAAACCAAAAGCTTCTACATTTGAGAACAAATACCAATATGGTGAAATGCTCGTTGAAAAGAATATTACTGTATATTCTACTTGTGAACATCATTTATTACCTATCGTTGGAAAAGCTCATGTTGCTTACATTTCAAACGGTAGTGTTGTTGGTTTGTCTAAAATGAATCGCATTGTTGACTATTACGCCAAACGACCTCAAGTACAGGAACGATTGACAATTCAAATTGTAAAAGAATTACAAGAAGTATTAAACACTGAAGATGTTGCATGCGTTATAGACGCCAAACATTTATGTGTAAACTCTCGTGGTATTCGAGATGTAGCAAGTAGCACAGTAACTAGTGAATTTGGTGGGAAATTTAAAGAGAAGGAAACTCGTAGAGAATTTCTGGATTATATTAAATTAGATACTAACTTTTAGTAATTATTTCTTCAATCAACCCAAAACCTCTTATATAAATATGCAGCTCTATAAAAATCAACCCCTTAAAATATACAATTCTTTATCAAGTAAAAAAGACACTTTCAAACCTATTGATGAAGGTTATGTTGGTATGTATGTTTGTGGGCCCACGGTTTATAGCAATGTGCATTTAGGTAATGTGAGAACGTTTATGTCCTTTGACATGATTTTCCGTTATTTTAAACATTTAGGGTTTAAGGTTCGTTATGTTAGAAATATTACAGATGCTGGTCATTTAGAAAATGATGCTGATGAAGGGGAAGATCGTATTGCTAAAAAAGCGAGATTAGAAAAAATTGAACCTATGGAAGTGGTGCAGATGTATACTGTAGATTTCCATAATACACTCAACAAATTTAATTTCCTACCACCAAGTATTGAACCCACAGCAACAGGGCACATTATCGAACAAATTGAAATCATTAAAACCATTTTAGACAAAGGATTAGCTTATGAAATTAATGGTTCCGTTTATTTTGATGTTCTCAAGTTTAATGAAACCAAAAAATATGGCATCTTAAGTGGCAGAAATGTTGAAGACTTAATTCATAATACCAGAGCACTTGATGGGCAATCTGATAAGAAAAATCCTCAAGATTTTGCACTTTGGAAAAAAGCAGAACCACAGCACATAATGCGTTGGCCATCTCCTTGGAGTGATGGATTTCCAGGATGGCATTTAGAATGTACTGCAATGAGCACTAAATATCTCGGTGAACAATTTGATATTCATGGTGGTGGTATGGATTTGAAATTTCCACATCACGAATGTGAAATTGCACAGGCAGAAGCATGTAATGGTCATAGTCCCGTAAACACTTGGATGCACGCCAATATGCTCACTCTTAATGGGCAAAAAATGGCAAAATCTACAGGAAACAATATTTTACCTCATGAAATATTTACAGGAGAGAATGACAATCTAAGCAAAGCGTTTTCACCAAGTGTCGCCCGTTTTTTCATGATGCAAGCGCATTACAGAAGTATTTTAGATTTTAGTAATGACGCTTTAGAAGCTTCAGAAAAAGGATTTAATAAATTAATTGACGCGATAAATACCTTAGGCAAATTAACAGTTAATGATACTTCTAGTTTTAATATTGAAGCTTGGAAAGCAGATTGCTATAAAGCAATGAATGATGATTTTAATACGCCTATTTTAATTGCAGAATTGTTCAGTGCTGTTAAATTCATCAATCAAGTGAAAGATGGCAAAGCTACAATTAGCAAAGAGGATTTAGAACTTTTAACTCAAACGCTCCACGCTTTTGTTTTTGATATTCTCGGATTACTAAATGACACTAATGGAGATGATGGTTCCGAGAAATTATCGGATACGGTTGAAGTTTTAATTAAAATGAGAGCAGAAGCAAGAGCTAATAAAGATTTTGCTTTATCTGATAAAATTAGAGACGAATTATTAGCCGTAGGGATTCAATTAAAAGATGGTAAAGACGGCACTTCTTTTTCGACTAATTAATCGTTTATAAAGTATCAATAGATGTTGTAATAGCCCGCTTTTTGAACACTTAACAGATAAACGACTCATCAACTTTACACATTAATGTTAAAAAAGATTCTCATAGCACCATTCATTTTTTTAGTTAAAGTATATCAAACGCTAATATCACCATTAACTCCTGCCACCTGCAGATTCCAACCTACATGCTCCCACTACGCCGTTGAAGCATTACAAAAACATGGTATATTTTACGGAGGTCGTTTGGCAATTAAGAGAATTTTCAGTTGTCATCCATGGGGAAAATCAGGATATGACCCCGTTCCTGAAAAGGATTCAGAAAAATAAATATTCTCATACTTAGTGTTCCGTATAATCCGTTTCAATTCTATATATTTACGGAACAAAACACAAAACTATGCACGCTTTACAAATTGTTTGGAACCCTTCCGCAGATGGTTTAGAAATATTCGGTTTTACAATTCACTATTATAGTATGATGTGGATGGCCGCTTTTATTCTAGGCTGGTATATTATGAAGAAAATATACAGAAACGAAGGTCAAACGGAAGAAAAGTTAGACTCTCTTTTCATTTACTCTGTACTTGGAATTATGATTGGCGCACGTGTTGGCCATGTTGTTTTTTATCAATCGGAACTTATACTACAAGATCCCTTAAGCATCTTTTTACCTTTTAAATTTACCGGTGGATTTGAGTTTACTGGTTTTCGTGGACTGGCAAGTCATGGCGCTGCAATTGGCATGATTATATCAATGTATTTATACAATAAAAAAGTGCTTAAAAAATCGGTGGTTTGGATATTGGATCGCGTTGTTCTTCCGGTTGCTTCTGGCGCTATATTTGTTAGAATTGGAAATTTCTTCAATTCTGAAATGATTGGTAAACCAGCAGACGAATCCTTACCATGGGCTATAATATTTAAAAAAGTTGATAATGTTGCACGTCATCCAGGGCAATTATACGAAGCCTTTGGTTATATTTTCGTGCTTGCCATCCTTATGTTCTTATATTGGAAAACTAAAAAAAGCAATCAAACTGGGTTTTTATTTGGTTTGTTTTTAGTCCTTTTGATGACCGTCCGTTTGTTTGTTGAAAATTTTAAAATTGAACAAGTTACAGGTCGTGAAGATTGGATCTTCAGTTTAAATACTGGACAAGCCCTAAGTATTCCATTCATTTTAATTGGACTATATTTTATGTTTTTTTACAAGCCTAAAACTGCATAACTCTTGAAGATAACATTAATTAAATCGTTAATTCTATTAGCACTAAGTTCTTTATTACTTCTTGTTTCTTCATGTAAAGAAGATCAGAAATCAATAAACCCTATAACTATAGAATTTAAGAAAGAAGGGGAACTCAGTGTATATAAAGGCACATCGGATTCATTAATAACAAGTTTTGATATTGAGATTGCCGATAATGATTACGAGACTCAAACAGGGCTAATGCATCGTCAATCCATGGCTAACAATAATGCCATGCTCTTTATTTTTCCCGATATGAGAATGCGTTCTTTTTACATGAAAAACACCTTATTATCACTTGACATCATTTATTTAGATGATAAAAAAAACATTATTAGTATCCAGGAAAATGCTAAACCTTTAGACGAAACTTCTTTACCTTCAGGGACACCTGCACAATATGTTTTAGAGATTAATGCAGGGCTATCCAAACAATGGTCAATAACTCCTGGTGACCGCATAGAATTTACTAAGAATAATTAGCCTTATTCATATTTAATGCTCGCATAGGCTACCCAATGGCGCTGTGTAGCAATTGCGGTGGTACCCATTCCTAAATCTTCTACGGTAATTAAATCATGATCAATACTCGATTGGTAGTTTAAAAAAGCACCTGTTAAAGCGGCATTATTGATTTTTATATTAAGCTTATTAGCAAAAGCTAATCCAAAAGGTAATGAATAGCGACCGCACCATACCCACTTGTAGTCCTTATAATTTTTCTCTTGTACTGTATATGTGGTAAACATTTTAATTTTAGAATCATCTATTTCTTCTGTCAAACAGTTTTCTATAATTTCTAAATCTTGTTGTCGTGCTTTTTCAGTCCCAGTATCATCAATTCCAAAAGGAGCTAAATTACTACTCCCCCATTCGTCATTTCCATAATGTACAGCATCATTGGAAATAACAACCGCTAAGTCCTTTCCGTACTCCCAATTATTCGCTTCTAATATAGCACTAACTACATTAGCCAAATGGTCACTAATACTATCGATAGTGGTATAATTTATATAAGGCACTAATATTGGTACAATCTCAATATCTTTATTTTTTTTATGAAGGAATGGAATTATAGCTTCCAACGAATGTTCCAATACTTGCATGCTATCGTGAACTACAAAGCTGTTTTTGGGGAGTTTCTCCATGATATCCCCATTTATTGAAGACACTTTTAAATCGCCATATGGTGATTGCCAATGTGTATAACTTCCTAATATTATTTTATCCTGTAAGTCATAATTTCTTGCCCGATGCGCAACACCTATTAATATTATATTGGGAGCATTAATTCCTTTTAATGATTCATAATACAGGCCTCCTGCATATTTATAATCATCATGTGGACATATTGCAGCCTTCCATTGTAACTTGTTAGGAACATCTTTTATATCCAATCTATTATAAATCGAATCCATTTGCCAATCATATTGTGCAAATCCAATGGTATCATGAACATGTCTTAGCTTTACCTCATCTATTTTTACAGCTTTCTCTTCATTTTTTTTACAACTCAAACAAAACAATAGCATCCCAAAAATTAGTATTACAATCCTCATCTATTTTTTTTAGAAAGTTACATCTAATCTTATTGTAAACAAAAAGCCTTTCTGAATGAACAGAAAGGCTTTCTTTATATTATAAAAAAGGAGATTACTTTTCCTCTTTACTTCCCAATTTTCTAACAGTATCACGCATGATTGGTGTTGCAATAAATACAGATGAGTATGTACCAACAACTACACCTACTATCAATGCGAATAATAATCCTCTTAGAGAATCTGCACCAAAAGTGAACATTGCTAATAACACCACTAAAGTTGTTAATGACGTATTCAATGTTCTACTCAATGTACTATTTAATGCTGAGTTAACTGTTTTATCAAATTCCCAGCCAGTGTGCTCATTCAAGAACTCTCTAATTCTATCAAACACAACAACTGTATCATTCAGAGAGTATCCTATCACAGTTAATATGGCTGCAATAAAGGCTTGGTCAATCTCCATGCTAAATGGCATAAATCTCCAAGTAATAGAGAATATCCCTAATACAATCAATACATCATGGAAAACAGCCGCAACTGCACCTAATGAGAATTGCCATTTCTTAAATCGTAATAATATATATAAGAAGACTACAATCAATGATCCTAAAACAGCCCAAATAGACGATTTTTTAATATCATCGGCAATGGTAGGGCTAACTTTCCCAGAACTCATTACACCAACAGTACTAACAGGATTTGAAAACTCATCGTATTTTAATCCATCAGGTAAAAATGTAACTAATGACTGATATAATTTATTTTGCACTTCTTCATCTACATCCGTTGAATTTTCATCAATTTTATACTTAGTAGATATTTTTAATTGATTAGCACCCCCGATTGTTTTTACTTCTGCACTACCAAAAGTTCCTTCTACTGAGCCTTTAACCTCTTCAGCATTTACATCCTGAGCAAAACGAACTGTATAAGTACGCCCTCCTACAAAATCAATCCCTTCATCTAATCCAGTAGTTAACAATGATCCGACACCACCTGCTATAATTAAAGTAGAAACGATATATGCGAATTTACGTTTTCTTAAAAAGTCAATTTTGATATTTCTGAATAAGCCTTTCGTAACACTTGTAGAGAAATCTAACTTATTGCCTTTATTCACATACCAATCAATTAATAAACGTGTAATAAAGATTGCTGTAAACAATGATGTCACAATACCAATTAATAAAGTAGTTGCAAATCCTTTAATTGGACCTGTACCAAATATGAATAAAATTAAAGCAGTTAAACCTGTAGTAATGTTGGCATCTAAAATTGAAGATAATGCATTACTAAATCCATCTTGGATTGCTTCTTTTTGACTCTTTCCTTTAGTTAACTCTTCACGAATACGCTCATAAATAAGAACGTTGGCATCTACCGCGATACCAATTGTAAGTACGATACCTGCAATTCCAGGAAGTGTTAATACAGCACCTAAACCAGATAACACACCAAATATTAATAATATATTTAATAATAAAGCGATATCTGAAAAGATCCCTGATTTTCCATAATAGAACAACATCCAAATTAAAACTAAAGCCAATGCAATTAAGAATGATTTCATCCCACTATCAATAGCTTCCTGACCCAATGAAGGCCCAACAACCTCGGCTTCAACAATTTCAGCAGACGCAGGTAATTTACCAGCTCTTAAAACGTTTGCTAAATCGACAGCTTCATTTAAAGTAAATGATCCTGATATTTCAGAGTTTCCTCCTGAAATAGCACCTGTTGTAACACCTGGTGCAGAATACACAATATTATCAAGAACAATAGCAATTTGACCACCAGTACTAAACGCGCGTCCTGTCATGGTTTCCCATATCTTAGACCCTTTACTATTCATTTGCATAGTAACTGTTGGCTGTCCACTAGGTGAATAAGATTGACGTGCATCTGTAATAACAGCTCCACTTAATTCTGGTTTGTTTTCTCTATTTCCCTTTAATGCATACAACTCAACGAGCTCACTACCTTCAACCTGAATTCCCCAAGCAAATTTCGTATAACGTTGATCAGCTCCTAATAAACTTCTTACTTCAGGTTTATTTAAATAATCTAAAACAATTTGCTTGTCTTTTGCATCAAACATTGCTAAAACTGGTTGTCCTGGTTGTCCCGGTGCTTTAATTAAATCAAATAAAGGTCCTAATGAAGCATTTCCAACCGCAGAAGAATCTGTTGATGTTTCTCCTAAAAGGTCATCAATTTGACTTTCATCAGAATCTTGAGGCTCTACCTCTTCAGTCACCGGAGCAACATTTACAATTCCTTTTAAAGTTTCATTGGCCTGATTTAAAAATGCGCCTAAATCTTCAGCTTTATTAGCATCCCAAAATTCTAATTGGGCTGTTGTAGTAATTAATTCCGTAGCACGTTTTTTATCTTTCACACCTGGTAACTCTACCAAAATACGTCCAGAAGTCCCTAAACGTTGAATGTTAGGTTGAGTTACACCAAATTGGTCAATACGCTTACGTAATACTTCAAATGCAGAAACAATAGATTCGTCAATTTTAGTTTTTAGAATTGGTTGAACCTCATCATCTGTCATATTAAAAGTAATCTCATCACTCAAATCTTTATTCGCAAAAATATCTGGTGAAGCTAACTTAGTATCACCTTTAATTGCATCAAATGCAACAAAGAAATCTTCTAAGTAGGTATTCTGACTGTTTTTCTGAATCTCCTTTGCATCATCCAAAGCTCTTCTAAAAATAGGATCTCTACTATCATTAGCTAATCCTTTAAGGATATCATCTACTGAAATTTGAAGAATAACACTAATCCCTCCCTTAAGGTCCAAACCAAGATTCATTGATTTTTCCTTAACTTCTTTGAAAGTGTAATCGGCTATACCGATATTAAATACTGATTCACCAGAAAGTGAGTCTAAGTATTTTGCCTCTTCAACTCCTCTTAACGAATCGTATTTTACTTCAGTCTCGGCAATTCTACTTACCGCAATCTCCTTTGCATTACCTTCAATTTGATTCGCCTTAAATGAAAATGACAACTGATAAATACTTACCAATCCAAATAACAGGGCAAACAACTTTACTAATCCTTTATTTTGCATTCTATATTATTTTAATCTATTCCTATTTTTAAAACGAGCAAATATATGATTTACATAAAGATTTGGCAATAGAAATGAGATATTTATATTAAAAAGAAAAAGATTTATTCTGCTTTTTCTATTTAAGTTATTTATTAAGAAGGCGATTTGAATTTTCATTTTGACTTTGAATGACATTTATCATTTAAATTATTTCACGACTCATATACATTCACAGCGATATTAAAGTTAAAGCATAATGCTATTACTATTTAATTCTGTACATTGAACCTCTTAAAAAAAACTAACTAAAAATGACGCATTTATCAGATATTGAAATTGCCCAGGCAAATGATATAAATCACGTTAAAAACATAGCAAAAAAAATAAATATTAAAGAAGATGATTTAGAAATGTATGGCAAATACAAGGCTAAACTCCCTCTAGATTTAATTAATGAGGAAAACATCAAAAAAAACAATTTAATATTAGTTACCGCCCTTACACCTACGCCCGCAGGAGAAGGGAAAACCACGGTTTCAATTGGCCTAACCGAAGGGTTAAACAAAATAGACAAACAAGCAACAGTGGTATTACGAGAGCCTTCATTAGGTCCTGTTTTTGGGATTAAAGGAGGGGCTGCCGGTGGTGGATACTCCCAAGTTGTTCCAATGGAGGATATTAACTTGCATTTTACTGGAGATTTTAATGCCATTGAAAAAGCCAACAATTTACTCTCTGCTTTGATTGATAATAATCTTCAAAGTAAAACACAAAACTTAAATATTGATGCTCGTACTATATTATGGAAACGGGTAATTGACATGAACGACCGCGCTTTACGCCAAATCACTATTGGATTAGGTGGTACGGCTAATGGTATTCCGAGAGAAGATGGCTTTAATATTACGCCAGCATCTGAGGTGATGGCTATTATATGTATGGCTACTGATTTTGAGAATTTAAAAAAGCGCTTAGGAGATATATTTATTGGTTTTACATTTGATAAAAAACCAATTTTTGCTAGAGATTTAAAAGCAGAAAATGCGATGTCCATTTTATTAAAAGATGCCATTAAACCAAATTTAGTTCAAACGCTTGAAGAAAACCCGGCGATTATACATGGCGGCCCATTTGCAAATATCGCTCAAGGGACCAATACTATAATTGCTACTAAAATGGGCTTATCACTCTCAAATTATGTGGTAACCGAAGCTGGATTTGGGGCAGATTTAGGGGCAGAAAAATTCTTGAATATTAAATCCGCATTCGCTGGATTAAATCCGAAAGCCGTTGTTCTTGTTGCTACAATTAGGGCATTGCGTCATCATGGAGGTGTGCAAAAAGAGGATTACAATACTCCTAATTTAAATGCTATAAAAACAGGATTTAAAAATTTAGAAAAGCATATTGAAAACATAAGAAAGTTTAATATTGAACCTGTTGTTGCCATTAACTCCTTTATATCAGACAGTGATGAAGAAGTTAATTATGTAAAGGAAGCTTGTGAAAGCCTAGGTGTACAAGCCGTATTATCTGAAGGCTGGGCTAAAGGTGGTGAAGGAACCAAAGCATTAGCTCGCGCTGTGGTGAATGTTGTAGAAAACAAAGCCACTCAATTTAAGCCATTATATGACTGGAAGAGTCCTGTAAAAGAAAAAATAGAAACCATTGCTAAAGAAATTTATGGTGCAGATGGTGTTATTTACGATAAGAAAGCAGAATTAAATTTACGTCGTATTGATCGTCTCGGATTTAATGATTTTGCTATTTGTATGGCAAAAACTCAAAAATCCTTTTCAGATGATGATAAATTAATTGGCAGACCTACAGGATTTAAAGTTACCGTTCGAGAAATAGAGATTGCTGCTGGTGCACAATTTATCATTCCTATATTGGGCAAAATGATGCGTATGCCAGGGTTACCTCCGATACCAGCTTCAGAAGGAATGTCTATTGATAACGACGGCGTAATCTCAGGATTGTCATAACGCTTCTAAAAATTTCAAAACACAAAACACTAAAACTTATGAAATTACAATTATTAACTTTAGCACTCTGTTGTGGCGTTTTTTCTAGCTCTTGTAAAAACGCAAAAACAGAAAAACAAAAAAGCGAAGCGTATACCGTTCAAGAAATTGACAGCTCAACTGTTAGAAAACATTTGTATACACTTGCTTCTGATGAAATGGAAGGTCGCAAGACTGGAACTCCAGGAATTGAAAAAGCAGCACAATATATTGAAGGGGAGTTTAAAAGAATTGGACTTAAAACATTTGACAATTTAACCTCTTATCGTCAAAACTTTGAAATGCGTAATTTAAGCATGTTTAATGTTATAGGTGTATTAGAAGGCAATAGTAAGAAAGATGAATATGTTGTCATTTCAGGACATTATGATCATTTAGGAATTAGAAACAAAGAGAACCAAACCGATAGTATTTACAACGGTGCTGATGATGATGCTTCAGGAACTACTGCTGTATTAACATTAGCCGAATATTTTACTAAAAAAGGAAATAATGAACGTACTATTGTTTTTGTTGCATTTACGGGTGAAGAAATGGGACTGTTAGGATCTACTCATTTTGGAAAAAATGTTGATGCGAGTAAATATATTGCAGGAATCAATATTGAGATGATCGGTAAAGATTCTAAGTTTGGCCCAAAAACAGCTTGGCTTACGGGTTTTAACCGTTCTAATTTCGGAGAAATAATTCAGAAAAATTTAGAAGGTACTGGCTATGTTTTACATCCAGATCCCTACCCAAGTCAAAACTTATTTTTTAGATCGGATAATGCTTCTTTGGCGCGCTTAGGAATTCCTTCTCATACTTTTTCAACCTGTCCTATTGACACAGATCCATATTATCATCAGTCTTCTGATGAAGCGAAAACTTTAAATGTTTCTACAATTACTGAAACTATTAAAGCGATTGCATTAGGAACTGAAACCATAATTAACGGCAATGATACGCCGAGTAGGGTAGTTCTTGAAGAGACAAAAAAGAAAGAATAAGGATTCAAAAAAATAAATAAAAAAAGAGGCGATATCAATTGATATCGCCTCTTTTTTTATTTAGAAAAACTTAATGTTTCACATCAAATTTTTTATGCATTTAATAATTCGTTAGTTTTTTTAACGCCTTCTGCACTTTCAGACATATGTGCTTTTTCAGCAGTACTTAACTCAATCTCAACGATTTTTTCAATTCCATTTTTCCCTAATATTACTGGAACTCCAATACACAAATCGTTTAAACCATATTCTCCTTCTAATAAAACTGAACACGGGAACATTTTCTTTTGATCACATGCAATGGCTTGAACCAATCCACTTACTGCAGCACCTGGCGCATACCAAGCAGAGGTTCCTAATAATTTGGTTAATGTTGCACCACCTACTTTAGTGTCTTCTTTAACTTGATTTAGTCGTTCTTCTGATAAAAATTCAGAAACCTTTAAACTATTTCTAGTTGCATGAGCAGTTAACGGCACCATTCCTTTGTCACTATGACCACCGATTACCATTCCATCTACATCACTTATTGGCGCATCTAAAGCTTCGGCTAATCTATATTTGAAACGTGCTGAATCTAAAGCCCCACCCATTCCAATAATTCTATTTTTTGGTAATCCAGTAGTTTTATGTACCAAGTAGGTCATCGTATCCATAGGGTTACTAACTACGATAATAATGGTATTAGGTGAATGTTCAAGTAAACTTGAAGATACTGTTTTTACAATACCAGCATTAATCCCAATTAATTCTTCACGAGTCATTCCAGGTTTACGAGGAATTCCAGAAGTAATTACACAAATATCACTATTTGCTGTTTTAGAATAATCACTTGTCGTTCCAGTTATTTTTGTGTCGAACCCATTTAATGAAGCGGTCTGCATTAAATCCATTGCTTTACCTTCTGCATATCCTTCTTTAATGTCTAGAACAACGACTTCTGAAGCAAAATTTTTAATTGCGATGTATTCTGCACAACTTGCGCCTACAGCTCCTGCTCCTACTACTGTTACTTTCATATTATTATCTTATTATTGTGTTGTTTTTAAGACTGCAAAATTAAGCATAAATATGGTCTAAATAAAAAAAGCATAAGATTAAATCTTATGCTTTTCAATATCTAAGTTTTTATTGTATTTATCTGAAACTAAAAGCAATTCCTGCTGTAGCGGTATTGTATTCCTGGATTGTATAATCTATAAATATCTTGAAAAAAGCCAAGTTTAATCTGGCTCCCAATGTAGCTCTTACACCATTTGCTTCAAAATTCAAATTAACAGGGTCGCTTATGGTTTCATTAATGCTACCTACATTATTTCCACTACCATCTTCCACACTATAGTTAAGGTTATAATCGCCTTTCATTTTCAAAGATGACTTTCCACCATTGTACCCAACACTTCCATATAATGATACAAGTACAAAATCTAATGATCCAATAGCTTGAACGGTCCATGTATTCATTTCAAATTTAACAGCGCCATCGGTAACTGAAACATCATCCATTACGCTTTGGTCATCTATATTGTAGCTAACGTCCATTTTAGTAAATGCTGCCAGGATTGAAACATTTAAGGGTAACCTATCAAGTGGCCCTAAATACTGCATGATATCATGCTGCAATCCAAAACCAACAAGATTGGCTTCTACATTATCACCGAAATTAACTTTAGGAACATATCTCACTTTTAGATCTGTTTTTAAAGGGAGTCCAACACCAAGTTGTACCATTGGGGAAGGCACAGCATTTAGGGGTAAATCTCCTGTTATTCCTCCAGGCATTTCAAAGCTAGCAACTTTAAAATCGCTACTCCCCTCAATTGGAACTCTTACATCTACCATCGTCCCATCTCCCGATTTTCCCATTATTGTAGGGATAACGCTTTCACCACCTTGAAGGGTTAAAAACTCGTAGTCACTTGGTATAAAATCAAATAGTTCATCTGCACTTGGAACAAATGATGCGTTTGCAGAAATAGAAATATCGAATCCTAGTTTTTTGTGTGTTTTAGCAGTAGTAAACCAACCACCATTCATACTATACATTAAGCCTTTGGTTGCTGGATTAATATATCCTTGCATTAATTTGCTAGCATCATCGGCTGCTAGTAATATGGTTTCCAGTTCTTGTGTGTAGGATACCTGTGTAGCTATACATAACGATAGCATTAAAATTAGCTTTTTCATTTTATTGCAAATTTGGGTTAACACAAAAATAGAAAAAGATTTCAAAAAACAACCATTAATCGTGTTTTATTTGCCTTTTATCGATGAAACAACCATTTATTAAAGCACGTATAAGATAATGAATTGGTTGTATTTCACTCTTTTAGAATTTATTATATTTCTATTCATCTTGATTTTTTTTTAGAAGTGTTATTATATTTTAAAATTAATCGCACCAATTCCTGTTCTTCAAATGGTTTTGTCATATAATCATTCATTCCCATTGCAAGACATTTATCCAATTGAGATTTAAAGGCATTTGCAGATAATGCTATTATTGGAGTATTAACTTTTAAGGTCTTCCGAATAATTTTTGAAGCTTCAATACCTCCCATGACTGGCATTTGTAAATCCATAAAAATCATATCAAAGGATTCCTTCTTTAATATTCCTATGGCTTCTATCCCGTTTTGAGCTTCAGTAATATCTACATTATAAAGAGCTAAGGCATTGGCAACGACCAATCGATTAATTTCATCGTCTTCTACCAAAAGAATTTTTGCATTGTCTAAAGCGTCCTTTTCAATTGAAATTTCTTCTTGCTTTAGTTCAGATAATGATCCAATTTGTAATGGTAACAAGAGTTTAACTTCAGTACCTTTATCTTTTATGCTATGCACTTGTATAGAACCATGCATTATATCTACTAATTTTTTAGTAATAAACATACCCAATCCTGTACCTCCATATATACGTGAAATAGATGGATCTTCTTGTTGGAATTTTTCAAAAATACGTTCCAAATAGTCCTGATCCATTCCAATTCCGGTATCTGCTATAACGATTTTCAACGCTTGTTCTCCTCGAGATTTTTTAACGCCAATACAATGAATGGTAACGCTGCCTTTTTCAGTGAATTTAATTGCATTGCCTACCAAATTAATTAGCACTTGACGTATAGCAGATGCATCTCCAAAAAAGACTTCTGAAACATTTTGATCAATTGATGTTTTAAAAGCAACCCCTTTCTGATTTACATTGGTTTCGAAAATTGACGATACTTCATCTAAAAGTTCTCTAAAATTGAAATGTTGAAATTGTAATATTAACTCTCCAGCTTCAATTTTTGTGATTTCTAAAATCCTGTTTACAATTGAAGACAAATGTTTAGAAGCTTTCATTGTACTGCTTAAATATGCTTTTTGTTTGCCTGACATTTCTTCTTTTTCCAACTCTCTCAACATTCCAACAATTCCATTAAGTGGGGTTCTAATTTCATGGCTCATATTTGCCAAAAACAATTCTTTAGCCTCTGATGTTTTTTGTGATTCACGCAAAGCCTTTTCCATTTCCTTTTCTAAACTCTTTTGCTTCGTGATGTCTAAATGCACACCAATAGAACCTATAATCTCTCCATAATCGTTATAGTTTGGAGCACCACTAATTAATAACCACTTAATATCCCCCGCTTTATCTGTTACCAACATTTCATAGCTATCATATATCCCCGAACTTCGGAGTTTGTTTTTTTCATCAACAATTTTATGATTATTCTCAGTTACAAATATGTCCTTTGTTTTCTTACCTCTTAACTCATCAAAAGTATACCCTAAAGATTTTTCGAAACTTTGATTACAGTAGAGCATCTTATCATCAAGATCGACTTCTAATAATCCCAAATTCATATTTGAAATGATATTTCTAAATTTTTCTTCCTGTAGTTTGAGTTTAAGCTCGTTTTGCTTTCGCTGTGTTATATCGCTAAAATAAATGTTTATGTATTCGTTAGTTTCTGATAATCTCGCAGTTGCTAAATAAAATTCCTTACCAGTAGTAATTTCAAAAACTTCTTTTCTGTGCTTTTTACTTATGTTAGCACAAAGATTTAAATATAATTCCTCTTCGGTAATTTTTTTATTATTTCTTTCAGTTATGTGGTCTAAAACCTTAGATGGTATGTTTTTTAATAATACATCTCCCTTGAGATTAATTCTAACTATTGGGTCTGGATTTTCTAATGCAAATAAAGCCATATCTTCTAGTTTATTGGCTGTATCTGCAATTTCGAAAGCATTAGCTAAACTATTGGCAAAACTTTTTAATAGTACTTTTTCTTCTTGTTGCCACTTTCGTTCTTCAATACAATCATCAAAGCCAATAATACCCCAAAACTTATCTCGGCTAAAAACAGGAATTAACAAAACAGATTTCACCTCTAGTAATAGCAATATCTTTTTCATAAATAAGCCATCATCCATTTGAGAAACCAAAGTTTCAAATGCTTCTTTTTTATATAAATCAGGCAAGAACTTTTCAAAGACAGCTATTGGAATATTGTTTAAGTCATAATGAAGTACGCTTGAAGATTTTATATCATTGGCCGTCCATTCATAGCATCTGGATGTCACCGTCTCAGATTCAATACTCATTGAATTTTGATATAGATAAGTTCTTCCAACACCGAATGTTACTCCCAAAACACTTAAGCTATCACCTATGGTATCTGCCAAATTTGAATGGTTAAGCAAGACCTCAGTTGCTTGAGTAAATCCATGGATTCTTTTTTGCCCCTTCTGAATAGATTCTTCCAGTTGGTCTTTAGATTCAATTAAAAGTAGCTTCTCTGTAACTTGGTTTAAACTTTTATTTAAAAGTCTAATCATTACAATCAGTTCTTTTTTAACTATTGTTTTAAAGGGTTCTTTACTTCCTAAGATTAGGACACCGTATTCTGTAAGAGAGTATCCATAATAATAACAATTCTCAATTTGAATTTCAACATTATCTAAAGATTTTGTCTGATGAAAATTAACAATCTGTTCCTGAATGTTATCCCAATCCTTGTTTTTATTGAATGTATGAGGTAACATATACTTCTCAATATAATTACTCTTTTGCTTTTTAAGGATACAGGCCACAAAACAGTTTAAATGTTTAAGATATACTGGCATATAGTTTTCCAAAACATTCAGCTCTGATAGTTGACCCACTAAGCCATTCATCAAATCAAACAGAGTTTTAGAATTGAAAGATTGATTGCTCATTTAGATAAAAAATTAAGAACTTAGAATTACCACTCGAACACGAAATTTAATTTATTTCACAATGGCATAAATCAGCTTCAACTAAGGATATTTTAACATGGCTTAGCGTATTTATAGTATAAAATGAAATCTTCATTTATCGTCCTAACACTACTAAAAATCCATTTAGCAAAATGAAGCCTTAGTACTAATCTACATAAATATCACAATACAACAACTATTAATCGAGGTTAGTTTGCTTTTTGTCTATTCTTAAATTCTCAAAATAACGCCTGTTATGTGTACGGATAACAACGCATTTTCTTTGAATTACAAATTTTTCATCTACCTAAAATCCAAAAAAAATACGCCTCCAAAATATTTTAGAGGCGTATTTATAGTTGAACTATCAGTTTCTATTATGCGTCAATATTTGCATAAATAGCATTTTTCTCAATAAATTCTCTACGCGGAGGTACTTCGTCTCCCATTAACATAGAGAAAATTCTATCGGCTTCAGCTCCATTATCTATTTGAACTTGTCTTAATGTTCTAAAATCTGGATTCATTGTTGTATCCCAAAGTTGAGATGCATTCATTTCTCCAAGACCTTTATAACGTTGTATCTTACTACCATCACCAAAATCGGCCATAATTTGAGCCCGTTCTTCATCACTCCAAGCATATTGCTTTTTAGCTCCTTTCTTTACTAAAAATAACGGTGGTGTTGCTATATAAATATGTCCATTTTCAATAAGCTCTTTCATATACCTAAAGAAAAATGTCAAAATTAAAGTTTCAATATGACTACCATCAATATCGGCATCACACATAATTACTACTTTGTGATAACGTAATTTTGATAAGTTCAATGCCTTACTATCTTCTTCTGTCCCAATAGTTACACCAAGCGCCGTGAATATGTTTTTTATTTCTTCATTTTCAAAAACCTTATGTACCATCGCTTTTTCAACGTTCAAAATCTTACCACGTAACGGAAGAATAGCTTGAAACATTCTATCACGCCCTTGCTTTGCAGTTCCACCTGCCGAATCTCCCTCAACAAGAAATACTTCACATTTTGCAGGGTCTTGTTCAGAACAATCTGATAATTTCCCAGGCAATCCTCCAATACTCATTACAGTTTTACGTTGAACCATTTCACGAGCCTTATTTGCAGCGTGACGTGCTTGAGCAGCGAGAATCACTTTTTGCACAATGGTTTTAGCATCATCTGGATGTTCTTCAAGATAATCAGTTAACATTTCTGACACGGCCTGACTTACTGATGCAGAAACTTCTCTATTTCCTAATTTGGTTTTGGTTTGGCCTTCAAATTGTGGCTCTGCAACTTTTACCGAAATAATTGCGGTTAACCCTTCTCTAAAATCATCTCCTGCAATATCAAACTTCAGTTTATCTAACATTCCAGAATTATCGGCAAACTTTTTAAGTGTATGCGTCAGTCCACGACGAAAACCTGATAAATGCGTTCCACCTTCATGCGTATTAATATTGTTTACATAACTGTGTAAATTCTCTGCATATGACGTGTTATAAATCATTGCAACCTCAACAGGAACACCATTTTTTTCACCTTCAAAAGCAATAACATCTTTCATTAAAGGCTCACGTGTTGCATCGAGGTATCTAATAAATTCTGGTAAACCAATCTCAGAATAAAAAGATTCAGAAATAAATTCGCCATTATCATCTTTATGGCGTTTATCTGTTATAGAAATTGTGAGTCCTTTATTAAGATAAGACAACTCACGCATCCTGCTTGACAACGTATCATAATTATACTCGATAGATTGTGTAAAAATTGTAGTGTCTGGTCTAAAAGTTACCGTTGTTCCGTTTTTATCTGATTCTCCAACAGCTTTTACAGGATACATCGATTTTCCACGTTCATATTCCTGCTCCCAAATTTTTCCTTCTCTAAAAACGGTTGCTTTTAAATGAATAGATAATGCATTTACAACAGAGACACCTACACCGTGCAAACCTCCTGACACTTTATAAGAATCTTTATCAAATTTTCCTCCTGCTCCAATTTTTGTCATTACAACTTCCAAAGCAGAAATGCCTTCTTTCTTGTGTAAATCAACAGGAATACCACGACCATTATCTACAGTTGTAACAGAATTATCTTCGTTTATAATAACATCAATCTTATCACAATGTCCTGCCATTGCTTCATCAATAGAGTTATCTACAACTTCATATACCAAATGATGTAACCCTCTTACCCCAACATCCCCAATATACATCGATGGACGCATACGCACATGTTCCATACCTTCCAAGGCCTGGATACTATCCGCTGAGTAATCATTTTTTTTATTAATATCTTCGCTCATATATTTTGATTCTATAATTTTCAATTTATGTCATAAAAAAAATGATACAAAACGTATCATTTCCAATACAAACAAATATACAATTATTAAACCTCCTTTTTAAGGTCTTTATTGTGTTTTCTACATAATTATCAACATTTGTTAATTACTTAAAAGCGTCTTAAATCGACTAAAAGGTAGCTTAAAATGGATTTTTGATGATTTTTATCAGTCCGTTTATCGATCAAAACAAAAAGAGTCATTAGAAGTGATATTTGGTAACATCCTCTCAAGAAAAAAAGTGCTAAATATTACAATTGGCCTTTTGTATTTAATCAAGCAATGTTATTCCTGAACCATTTTCTTTTGGGTAAACTAAGCATCCGTAATCTAATTTTACACCATTTGCAGTGTCATTTTTTAATAACATGCCTCCGTCTGCATCTATAAAGTCTAAAAGCGGCCCTATTTGAGCTAGGCTTGAAATACCAACAGTAGATTCTGCCATACAACCGGCCATCACATCTAAATTGAGCGCTCTTGCCTTATGTATCATTTTTATAGCTGGTGTAAGTCCTCCACATTTCATGAGCTTGATGTTAATACCATGAAATCCTTCAAAACATTTCTCGACATCTTCAAAACGCCGGCAACTTTCGTCAGCAATTAAGGGCAATACACATTTTCTCTTTAATCGTTTCATCCCTTCCCAATCATCAGCATTAAGAGGCTGTTCTATAAATTCAACGCCCAATTCTTTTAACTTAATTGCATTATTAAGCGTTTCCTCAACTGTCCAAGCACAATTGGCATCAATTCTAAAAACTGCATCTGTTACTTTTCTTAATTCAGATATAATTTCAACATCTTTATCTGTGCCTAGTTTGATTTTATAGATTGGCCAAGGCGTTTCAATTATTTTCTGTTTCATTACTTCAATAGTATCTATCCCTATTGTATAATCACTTAATGGTGGATTTTCAAAATCATCACAAAAGTAACTTCTTGTAGTTCTGTTCTCAGTTTGTGCATAATAATCCCAATAGGCACAGTTAATAGCGCACAATGTAAAATAGTCGTCTTTTAATTTGAATTCCAACTGTTGCCATAAATCATCAGGATGCATCCCAGAAGCGTTTTCAATTACGGCTTGAGATTTTAAAATGGATTGTTCAATCTTTTGATGTGTAATATTATAATATGGATAGGGAATGGCTTCTCCATATCCAGTATTAATGTCATCAGATATAGATACAATTACAGAATCTTGAGTAGTTCTTGTTGATCTGGAAATTGTAAAAGGATGCTTTAAAATAAGCTGAAAAGGCTTCGTTGCTAGTTTTAATTTCATAAACCAATATTTTTGCCTTGTATATCATGACACAGACCTATTTCTCCCATGATCATGTTGTTGTACAATTTTATTGCAAATGTGACTAAATCTAGATTGTATGGTATAATTTTTCTCATCGTGATGCCCACCCCTTTATCCCCTCAAAGGAGGAGAATGCTTAATTAAGGATTTAAAGATAAACTTTTTTCAAATAAAAAAGGTTGGCAAATTGCCAACCTAATCTAATAACTAATTAACTAACCAAATTAGCTATTTAATAAGCATCTTCATGTACTTTTGCTACTGCTCTTCCACTTGGATCATTCATATTCTTGAATGCTTCATCCCACTCCAATGCAATTTTTGTACTACAGGCAACACTTGGTTCTTGCGGCACACATAAAGCAGCTGCATCACTAGGGAAATGTCCTGTAAAAATAGAACGGTAATAAAACTCTTCTTTATTTTGTGGTGTTTGTATTGGGAATTTATACTTAGCGTTTGCTAACTGCTCATCGGTTACTGCAGCATCAACCACTTCTTTAAGTGTGTCTATCCAGCTATATCCAACACCATCACTAAATTGTTCTTTTTGTCTCCATGCTACACTTTCTGGCAACATGTCTTCAAAAGCTTTACGCACTACCCATTTTTCCATTCGTTCTCCGTTTATCATTTTATCCTGAGGGTTAATTCGCATAGCAACATCCATAAATTCTTTATCTAAAAATGGTACACGACCTTCTATTCCCCAAGCTGCTAAACTTTTGTTAGCCCTTAGACAATCGTACATGTGTAACTTATCTAATTTACGAACGGTCTCTTCATGGAATTCTCTTGCATTTGGCGCTTTATGGAAATATAAATAGCCCCCAAACAATTCGTCTGCACCTTCTCCTGATAATACCATTTTAATCCCCATAGATTTAATAACTCTTGCCATTAAATACATAGGAGTCGAGGCTCTAATAGTTGTAATATCGTAAGTTTCTAAGTTATAAATAACATCTTTAATAGCATCTAACCCTTCTTGAATAGTGAACTTAATTTCATGGTGTACTGTCCCAATATGGTCTGCCACTATTTGTGCAGCTGCCAAATCTGGAGAACCATCTAATCCTACAGAAAAAGAGTGTAATTGTGGCCACCAAGCGGCTTGTGTATCCCCGGACTCTACACGTTTTTCTGCATATTTCTTTGCTATAGCTGATGTTACAGAAGAATCCAATCCTCCAGACAACAACACTCCATAAGGCACATCACTCATTAATTGACGATGTACTGCGTCTTCCAAAGCTTGTTTTACTTCTTTAATACTAGTCTCATTATCCTTTACAGCTTCAAAATCTGTCCATTCTCTTTGATACCATTTTACAAATTGGCCGTCGGCACTTGACATATAATGTCCAGGAGGGAAAAGTTCAATTTTTGTACATACACCTTCTAGTGCTTTTAATTCTGAAGCCACATAAAAAGTCCCGTTTTGATCCCAACCTATATATAAAGGAATAATACCCATATGGTCACGAGCAATAAAATATTCATCTTTTTCAACATCATATATTGCAAAACCAAATATGCCATTCATTTCATCTATAAAATCAACGCCCTTTTTTTTATATAAAGCCAAAATTACTTCACAGTCAGATTCGGTTTGAAAATTATAAGTCCCTTCAAACTGTTTACGCAATTCTCTATGGTTATATATTTCGCCATTAGCGGCAAGAATTAGTTGGTTATCTTCACTAAACAATGGTTGCTTTCCAGAAGCTGGATCAACAATAGCCAAACGCTCATGCGCTAATATGGCTTTATCATTACTATATATCCCACTCCAATCTGGTCCACGATGACGAATTTTTTTCGCCATTTCTAAAATTTGAGGTCTTAAGGATTCTGATGTTTGTTTTAAATCGAATGCACATACTATTCCACACATATCATTTTCTTTTAATTTGATAGGACAAATATGATAACTATGTTTCAATTTATAAACACTTAAATTCATTTTAATTACATATTGTAACTAAATATTCTTTTTTTGAGGAAATTTAAAATTAAAACAAATAATTAATTTCAATAAACACACAATCTGTAAAATTTAACAAAACCTTGAGTATTTTACATAATCAAAACTATAATTTTAACCCACTAAAAAACAACAGTTTTCTGCCAAAACACATCATTTGTGATAAACAAAAGGTAGAAATTAAAAAACAAATTCAATGAAAAAATCAACATTTATTACAACCATCGCATTCGCATTTGTAATGCTATTATCATCTAATGTAAACGCTCAAAAATTCGCAGGACTTGATGCAAGTCCGTTGGACATTGCTATGTCTAAAGACAAATCTGTTAAAATAGTTTACAGTAGACCACAATTAAAAGGAAGAGCATTAAGTACATTAGTTCCTAATGGAAAAATGTGGCGTACAGGAGCTAATGAAGGCACTGAAATTACTTTTAACAATGACATGAAACTGGGAGGTAAAAGTGTAAAAGCTGGAACTTACACATTAACAACTATACCGGGAGACAACGAATGGACGATTGTACTTAACACAACTCTAGGCACTTGGGGTGGTAACGCAGGAAGTCGTTATAAAAAAGACACAGAAGCTGCACGATTTACAGCCAAAGCATCGACAAGTAGTGATGCTCTTGAAGCTTTTTCAATTACATTTGATGAGGCTGGAACCATGCATTTAGGATGGGACAAAGTTAGAGTTGCTGTTCGTATGAACTAACATAAGAATTAAAGCATAAAAACGCCTTGAGAAATCAAGGCGTTTTTATGTAAAATACATTTGGAACAAACCAAAGCATAGGTTTCAAAAAGTATTACCTATTCAAATGTAAAGTTTAATATGAAATTTCGACCTTTAGAATACTATTAATTAATTACTATAATAAACTTAAAATTAAGATGAAAAAATCAACATTTATTTCAACAATTGCATTCACATTCGTTATGCTTTTAACAACAAATGTGAACGCACAAGAATTTGCAGACTTGGACAAAAGTCCAATGGATGCAGCGTCTTTTCCTAGCAGTTATAAGGTATCAGATAAAGCTGTAAAGGTCGTTTATAGTAGACCTCAATTAAAGGGGCGTTCTTTAAGCAAACTTGCTGCTAATGGAAAACAGTGGAGAACTGGAGCCAATGAAGCTGCAGAAATCACATTTTACAAAGACATGATGGTTGCTGGAACAGCAGTAAAAGCTGGAACATACACTTTATCTACAATTCCTGGAGAAAAAGAATGGACTATTATTATAAACTCTGATCTCAACACATGGGGTGCATATTTTTATAATAAAGATAAAGATGTTGCCAGAGTAAATGTAGCTGCAACTACAAGTGAAACATCACTTGATTCATTCTCAATTGTTTTCGATGAGAAAGGCACCATGCACATGGGCTGGGGAAATGTTAGAGTTGCTGTTCCTATGAATTAACAACACGAGATTAATATTAAATAAAAAGCCTTGAGAAATCAAGGCTTTTTATTTTATGGGATGTTTAAATATTTATGTGTTTGAAGTGACACTTTCCACTCGGGGTGCTGCATTACATAATCTACTATTAATGGAATAACTTTATCTCGTTTACTCCATTCAGGCTGCAAATACAATATACAATCCCTATTTACTTTGGCTGCCTGCTCTTCAGCAAAAATTAAATCTGCTTTATTATACACAATAACTTTAAGCTCATTGGCTTGTTCATAAACTTTTTGAGTTGGGAGTTTTAATTTTTTTGGTGACAAACAAATCCAATCCCAAATTCCGGTTAACTGATATGCTCCTGAGGTTTCAATGTGGACTTGTAACCCCTTTTCCTTAAATCCTTTTGTAAGCGCTGTCATATCCCAAGTTAAGGGTTCTCCTCCTGTCACGACAACAGTATTACTGTACTTTGCTGCATTATCTACAATTACTGAGGTTTCTGTTGGGGGATGTAAATTTGCATTCCAACTTTCTTTTACATCGCACCAATGGCAACCAACATCACAACCACCAATTCTAACAAAGTAGGCTGCTGTACCTTTGTGATAACCTTCCCCTTGAATGGTATAAAACTCTTCCATTAAAGGTAGCATTTCACCTTTATTAACTTTCTTTTCAATCTCTGCTTGCATAGACGGCAAAGATAGTTTACAGTTTCTAGTTTACTATTAAAAGGTAATTATTTTTTTATCGAATTGCTTAAGATTACTTATTTTTATGCAAAATTTCAAGACCATGAGCAGATCTGAGACTTTCTTCAGTCATATTACTGAAGGGAATAAAACTAAAGGTGATTTTTTAACCCTTGGGTCTGCAATATTAGATGGAGAAACAGTAAAAGAAGCTTTTGTAAAAGTACCTCTTAAAACATTGAACAGACATGGTTTAATTGCTGGTGCTACTGGTACTGGAAAAACAAAAACACTCCAAGTCCTTGCAGAAAACTTAAGTGACAAAGGCATTCCTGTGTTGTTAATGGATATTAAAGGAGATTTGAGTGGCTTAGCTCAACCCAGTCCTGGGCACCCCAAGATTGATGAACGTCATGAAAGTATTGGCTTGGCGTTTAATGCTAAAGCCTTTCCTGTTGAAATCATGTCGTTATCAGAAGAAGACGGAGTACGGTTACGTGCAACGGTTAGTGAATTTGGACCGGTATTACTATCGCGAATTTTAGATTTATCTGATGTTCAATCTGGAGTCGTTGCTGTCGTTTTTAAATATTGTGATGATAATAAATATCCATTACTCGATCTTAATGATTTTAAAAAAGTATTACAATATTCCACTAAACAAGGCAAAAAAGAATTTGATGATGCTTATGGACGTATTTCAACCGCCTCAACTGGTGCTATCCTTAGAAAAATTATTGAGCTTGAGCAACAAGGTGCCGATTTGTTTTTTGGCGAAAAGAGTTTTGATGTTGAAGACCTTTTAAGGACAACTCGAGATGGCCGTGGTTATATCAATATTATACGATTAACAGATATTCAGGATAGACCAAAATTATTCTCGACGTTTATGTTGAGCTTACTGGCTGAAATATATGAAACTCTTCCAGAACAGGGAGATGCAGATCAACCAGAACTAATCATGTTTATCGATGAAGCACATCTTATTTTTAATGAAGCTTCAAAAGCATTATTAAGTCAAATTGAAAGTATTGTAAAACTTATTCGAAGTAAAGGTGTTGGTCTTTATTTTGTGACTCAAAATCCAACTGATGTCCCTGAAGCTGTATTAAGTCAATTAGGACTAAAAGTGCAACACGCTCTTAGGGCATTTACTGCTAAAGATAGGAAAGCAATTAAACTTGCTGCACAAAATTATCCAGACACAGAATATTATGACACTGCGGACGTTTTAACATCGTTAGGAATTGGTGAGGCATTCGTTTCAGCTTTAGACGAAAAAGGCCGTCCAACACCATTGGCAGCAACAATGATGCGGGCACCCATGAGCAGAATGGATGTACTAACACCAACAGAGCTAAATGCGCTTTATGACGATTCAAAATTAGTCCTGAAATACAATGAGGACATTGATCGCGAAAGTGCTTATGAAATACTTAATGAAAAAATTAAAAAAGCAGAAGAATTAAAAGCTAAAGAAGATGCCAAACTCAAACTAGAAAAAGAAAAAAAATCAGTTCAAAAAAAGCGTAACTCATCACGGAGTAGTTCTAGACAAAACCCTATCGTAAAAGTATTGACAAGTGCTACATTTATTAGAGCCGTTTTTGGTATCATTAAAAAAGTAATGAAATAATATCAGCAATAATTTAAAATAAATATTCAACCTAATTTAAACACTAATTCAACCATCCATAAAGATTTAAACTCAAGTCAATATTTCTATGGAGGTCTCATTTAATTATTAAAAAGAAAAAAATTTAAACCTATGAAATATTCGCTTTTAAGCTTAATCCTAAGTATTACATTATTTACCTCTTGTTCTAAAGAAGTTGATCCTTTTTCTGTATCCAAACAAAACATTGGAACATTAAATGATTCTACTCAAGTAAAAGATTTAGAATCTGTTTTTATTAATGACTCTATTGTTAAATACATAGGTGGTGATGAATTTACAGGAAACATAAATGATATTACAATTTACGAAAAAGGCGGAAAAAAACTTTTAGTCCTTACGCCTTCACAATCATTAGATTCCACATCCACAATTAAAACTATTAGAGTCATAGATGAACGTTATAAAACAGCTGAAGGATTAGCCCCCAATAGTACTTTCAAATCAATTAAGGACAATTATACCATATCTGGAATTCAGAATACATTGAGTAATATTATTGTTTCGGTTAATGAAATCAACGCTTATTTTACTATAGATAAAAGGGAATTACCAGCAAATATGCGCTTCGATATGGATTTAAAAATAGATGCCATTCAAATTCCTGATATTGCCAAAATCAAGAATTTTTATATGTTCTGGCCAGAGAAATAATACGATGAAAAAGCATAGTATTGCTCACATGGCAGCACCTTCTGGTTGGAGTGAACCTTGTGAATATTTGTCCCTTTATTTGCCTGCTTTTTCTTTGGAAGCAGCATACAGAGAAGACTAGATTACAGTTTAATTATGAATAATATTATTCCAAAAATTGTTGGTTCTTACCTTAATGTTTTAAGCTACTTTTCGGCAGATTATGCGGCGAACAAGGCATTACACTTATTTTCAACACCAAGGAAAGGGTTCTTAAATGAAAAACAGCACACCTTTTTAAATACAGCTACACAAAAGCTTTTGTATTATGATGATTTACCAATCATGACTTACCATTGGAAAGGCAATAACAAAACGCTCCTTTTAGTTCATGGCTGGGAAAGTAATTCAGCAAGATGGAAAAAGAAAATTAAACCTTTCTTAGATGCTGGATTTAATATTGTAGCCTTAGATGCTCCTGCTCATGGGGCTTCAGGAAGCAAAGTATTTAATGCCTTATTGTATTCAGAATTCATAAATGTCGTGGTTAAAAAACACAATCCAGAAATAATAATTGGACATTCTGTTGGCGGCATGTCATCGGTGTTTTTTCAACAGAAATACCAACATAAATCCATAGAGAAGATTGTACTTCTAGGATCTCCTTCAGAATTCAAAGACATTTTAAAACGTTATATTGAAATGTTAGGTTATAATAAAAAAATTGAATCCCAACTAAACACTGTTATTTTTGATCAGTTTGGCGCACACCCAGAAGCTTTTTCTACTGCTAAATTTATAAAAAGTATCAGCAGTCAAAGTTTAATTATTCATGACACCAAAGATACTATTATACCATTTTCTGATGCGGAATTAATAAGTAAAAATCACAAAAATTCTTATTTAATATCCACGACAGGATTGGGGCATTCTTTAAATGACAAGTCAGTCACAAAATCAATTCTAGATTTTATAAATAGTTAAAGTTTATTGTATTTTTGTACAACCAAAGGCATCAATGTTTTTTTAACCCTCTAGCTTTTTTTTTGAATGGAAGAAAAATTAACACGACTCAACAAATATTTAAGTGAAGCAGGTTATTGCTCTCGTCGCGCTGCCGACAAACTCATTGAAGAAGGTCGTGTGACCATAAATGGCTTAATTCCAGAAATGGGAACCAAAGTTAAAGCTAGTGATGAGGTACATGTGGATGGAAAACATATTGCCAACACAAAGACTGAGTTTGTCTACTTAGCTCTTAATAAACCAATAGGTATTGTATGTACTACAGATACGAGGGTTGAGAAAGATAATATCATTGATTTCATTAAATACCCTAAACGCATCTTTCCTATTGGACGATTGGACAAACCAAGTGAAGGCCTAATTTTACTCACAGACGATGGAGATATTGTCAACAAAATATTGAGGGCCAGCAACAATCATGAAAAGGAATATATTGTAACTGTTGACACGCCAATTTCTCAAACTTTTATTGAACGCATGTCAAATGGGATCCCTATTTTGGACACGGTCACCCGCAAATGCGAAGTAAAACGCCTCAGCTCTTATGAGTTCAAAATTATCCTAACCCAAGGATTAAACAGACAAATTAGGCGTATGTGTGAGTATCTAAATTATGAAGTTACAGCACTAAAACGTGTTCGTATAATGAATATTAAATTAGATATTCCTGTTGGCGAATATCGAGAATTGACCAAAGAGGAGTTTAAGACTCTCAATGAATTATTGAGCCATTCTGATAAAATTCACAATGCTTCACGTCCTCATATAAGTAAAAATAGAAGATCAAAATCATGACAAATATTGCGCCTTTCCATCTCGCTATACCTGTAGATAATTTAGAATTATGCCGAACGTTTTACAGAGATGTATTGGGTTGTAAAGAAGGACGTCATGCTAAACTATGGGTAGACTTCAATTTTTTTGGACATCAACTAGTTATCCATTACAAACCAAAGGAGAAACTAGAGCTATCAAATACAAATCCAGTAGACGGAAAACAAGTTCCTGTACCACATTTTGGAGTGGTTTTATCTTGGGATAATTTCCAAGAATTGGCTTCAGGATTAAAGCAAAAAAACATCGCTTTTATTATTGAACCCTATATCCGTTTTGAAGGACTTGTAGGTGAACAGACTACTATGTTTTTTAATGACCCTTCTGGAAACACCTTAGAATTTAAAGCCTTCAAGGATATCAATCAGTTATTCGCCAAATAATATTTCATATAAATCTTCTGTAATGAAAAAAAACCTATTCCTTATAATTTTTATAATTGGCCAGAGTTATTTGGCTTTTAGTCAACGTGTATCAACAGATTATGGTGCTATCGACATTCTTAATTATGAATTTCATATTCGGGTTAATGACAGCTCTAATGTCGTTCAAGCAGAAGCGAAAATTGATATCTTATTCAATAACACCTCAAATAGTTTTTCTTTAGATCTTGAAAACAAAGATGATTCAAATAAAGGAATGATTATAGATGCAATTAGTGAAAACGGAAACCCTGTTACATTTGATCATATTGACAATAAAATCACTATTCGTACAGCTATTTCATCGTCAAGGACTCAAAAGACATTTTCAATTAAATATCACGGCATTCCAAAGGATGGTCTAGTAATTTCTAAAAACAAATATGGCGATCGCACCTTTTTTGGCGACAATTGGCCTAACAGAGCTCACCAATGGTTACCTACAGTAGACCATCCTTCCGATAAGGCATTTGTAGAATGGCATGTTACGGCACCTTCTCATTATCAAGTAATAAGTAATGGCACACAAATTGAAGAAACCGACCTCAATAATAAAAATACTCTATATATCTGGAAAACAAATGTCCCTATCCCAACTAAAGTTATGGTTATTGGAATTGCGAGATTTGCGGTGCAACAGATTGGCGAAACCCATAATATTCCAATTTCTTCGTGGGTTTACCCCCAAAACAAGTTAGATGGTTTTTATGATTATGCTCAGGCTAAATCTATTATTAATTATTTCATAGATCATATAGGGCCTTATCCATATACTAAATTAGCCAATGTACAGTCTAAAACTCGTTTTGGCGGTATGGAAAATGCAAGCAATATCTTTTATTTTGAAAATTCGGTGAGCGGCGAACGAAAAGTTGAAAATCTAATTGCTCATGAAATAGCCCATCAATGGTTTGGTAACTCTGCTACTGAAAGTGATTGGACTCATGTATGGCTTAGCGAAGGATTTGCAACATATTTCACAAACTTATATGTACAAAACACAAAAGGAGAAGATGCATTTAAAGCACTAGTAAACAAACAACGCGAACAAGTTATAAATTTCTCTAAAAAACAGTTTACTCCTGTTTTAGACACAAATACGGAGAATTTAATGCGATTACTAAATGCTAATTCATATCAAAAAGGAGGCTGGGTATTACACATGTTACGAAGGAAAGTTGGAGACATTATCTTCTGGAAGAGCATAAAAGATTATTATAAAACTTACGCCTTAAAAAATGCTTCAACTAACGATTTAAAAAACATATTTGAAAAAGCCTCTGGGTTGCAGTTAAATATGTTCTTCTCACAATGGCTTGAAAAACCAGGACAACCAAGGCTTAAATCATCTTGGACTATTAAGAATAAAAAAATAGAATATACTGTTGAACAAACTCAAAAAGGGAATACAATATTTGAATTCCCTTTAGATCTCAAAATTATTTATACCGATGGTTCTTCAGAAATTACCACTATCGCGATCAAAGACAAAACAACTCAAATTATAGTAACTGCTAAAACTGATGTCCAAGAGATTGTTCTGGACCCCAATTCATGGTTATTGTTCGAACATCAAAAATCTAATTAATAATAAATCTATTTATAGCGCCAACTTGTAAGATCAGCTCCTTTAGGTGCACTTTCGGCAATGCGTTTCATTATTTTCGGCACATACATTGAATTGTATCTCAAGCGTGAAATATGATTTGGATTTACGGGATCTCCATTCCAACAATGTTCTGCTCTATCTCCATAAGCAACCTCGCCTTCGTAATAAGGATTGGTTGTACTTTCTAGAAAATCTTCCATTAAATACACTGCATTATTTAAATAATAGTTATCCATATCGCCACAATAGATATGTATTTTCCCTTTAAGTTTATCTCCCAATTTATCCCAATCACGTTCCAAAATATGCTTAAGATCATAATTCTCTTTCCAATATGCCGCTACTTCATGATTTATTTTCCCTGAGGCTTTATCCCATAATCGAACAGGATAACCATCATCACCTTGTGGGGAATAAGTGGCTTCCCAAATATCGTATTGACCCCCAGATCTGGATTTATTCCCAAGTACCATCTCCAAATGATTAGATTCTCGTACCGTGGAACTTATATTTCCCAAGTAATCTCGATGTCCTGGGATCTCAATTTTTTTATGATTACTCTTGGCATAGTAAGCATTTTCATCTTCATAAATATTAGTCAAGCAATAGGCGTTAAAGTCGATAGGGTCAGGACATGCTGCAAAACAGCCATTGTATTCATCTGGGTATTTAACCTGAACAGCTAGGGCTTCCCATCCACCAGTTGATCCTCCATAGAGAAACCGTGACCAACCTTCTCCTTGACCTCTAAACATTTTTTCTATATAAGGTATTAATTCGTAAGTAAGCGCATCACCATAAGGTCCTTGATTCGCAGAATTAACCGCATAAGAATCATCATAATATGGTGTTGGATGCTGAATTTCTATAATTAAAAATCGTGGATAATCGGGTTCATTCCAACGCTTATAAAAATCATAAGCTTCCTGTTGTTGCATGATATTGTATCCTTCAACCCCAAATCTAGCGGAATATTCTGGTTTCATATCAGGGTCAGGTGGCGTTGTTCTAAATCCGCCAAAATCTGAAGGAAAATGACCTTGAAACACCATCAATGGGTAATTAGCTTCTGGATGTTCATCAAAGCCTTTTGGCAATAGTATATGTGCACCTAGATACATGTCTCTTCCCCAAAATTCAGATAGCAATTCGGATTTAATTTTGATATGTTTGATCCATTCTGTATCCTCTGGTTCTTCAATTTCTGGAATTACCTGATCTAAAACAATGTCAAAATTTTCAATACCTTCTTTTGAGACTTCAACTTTAAAAGGCTTACTAAACAAATTTCCTGGAGAGGTGTTCCAGTGTTGCCCTTCACCATTATCCATTGGTAATTTTACCTCGTGACCTGTAGACAGATTAAATGTTTCATACACATGAAGTACAGCCTGTACGAAATATTCTCCAGGTTTTAATTGAGCTAAGCTCTCATATGGAAAGCCGAAAGTTGTTTGATCAAAAACAACTTTTTCATTAGCAGATAAACTTGAAACATTCATCCCAAATATAGGCTGAGCACTGAGTCCTTCTCCAACTTGAAAACGAGGTTCTTTTTTATTATTATCAGCAACTATTAACAAGAGTCTACCATCAATAGGCTCTGAACTTAATACCTCTGCAAAAGATACAGCGATAGCAATTTCATTTGACTTGTCAGAAGACGGTGAGTCACAATTATACAGAAAAACTAAAAAGAGAAGAGAAAGAGATTTTAAATACTTCATAAGACCTTAATTTTTCAAAAAAGGTACTCATTTTTAGGGGATTATAAAAACACTAATGTTTAGCCCAGAATTTATGACTTATGCATGCTTCGTGCTAAGAGCGTGTTTTTCAGCAACATAGCGATAGTCATTGGGCCTACACCTCCAGGTACAGGGGTTATATAACTCGCTTTTTTGCTCACGCTTTCAAAATCTACATCACCAGCCAGGCGATAGCCTCTTGCCTTTGTTTCATCTGGTACACGAGTAATTCCAACATCAATAATAACAACACCATCTTTAACCATATCTCCTGTCAAAAACTCAGAGATACCAATTGCAGCAACAATAATATCAGCTTTTTGAGTAAAGTGAGAAAGATTCTCCGTACGGCTATGAACTACAGTTACGGTTGCATTACCGGCTTTACGTTTTTGACTCATTAATATACTCATTGGGCGACCTACGATATGGCTTCTACCCATAACCACAACATCTTTACCTGATGTTTCTACATTATAGCGTTCTAATAATTCTAATATTCCATAGGGTGTTGCAGGTAAAAAGCAAGGCAAATCTAAAGTCATTCTACCAACATTTGTTGGATGAAAACCATCGACATCCTTATCGGGATTGACCGCTTTTAATACTTTTTGTTCATCAATATGTTTAGGAAGTGGTAATTGCACAATAAATCCATCGATATCACTATCATCGTTTAAATTATGAATTTTATCTAGCAAAACGGCTTCAGTAGTATCTTCAGGTAAATCAATTAAAGTAGAATTAAAACCAATACGTTCACAAGCTTTCACTTTTGCATTTACATAAGTCATACTTGCGCCATCAGTTCCCACAAGAATTGCAGCTAGATGTGGAGTTTTTTCACCATTAGACGTCATCGTTTTAACTTGGCTAGCAATTTCATCTTTTATATCATTGCTAACTTTCTTTCCGTCTAATAGTATCATATGTTATTGCTTTAAATATTTTTAGTATCCCTTTTTCAGAAGAATTAGCGCATATTTTTCATCATTTGCATCATCTTCTTTCCACCTCCACCTTGCATCATCTTCATCATTTTACTCATTTGATTGAACTGTTTCAGTAATTGGTTTACTTCTTGAACAGATGTTCCAGATCCTTTACCAATTCTCTTTTTTCTACTTGCATTAAGTACAGAAGGGTTTGTGCGTTCTTCTAAAGTCATAGAATGTATAATCGCTTCTATACCTTTAAAAGCATCATCATCGATATCAACATCCTTCATCATTTTTCCAGCACCAGGAATCATACCCATAAGGTCTTTCATATTCCCCATTTTCTTCACTTGCTGAATTTGTTTAAGAAAATCGTCAAAGCCAAACTGATTTTTAGCAATTTTCTTTTGAAGTTTACGAGCCTCTTCTTCATCAAACTGCTCTTGAGCTCGTTCAACTAGCGACACCACATCTCCCATTCCAAGGATACGTTCTGCCATACGATTTGGATAGAACACATCAATGGCTTCCATCTTTTCGCCTGTACCAATAAATTTAATTGGTTTATTTACTACCGACTTAATTGAGATTGCGGCTCCACCTCTGGTATCACCATCTAACTTTGTCAGGATAACCCCGTCAAAATTCAAGACATCATTGAATGCTTTTGCCGTATTCACAGCATCCTGACCGGTCATAGAATCTACAACAAATAAAGTCTCTTGTGGTTTAACAGCTTTATGGATGTTCGATATTTCGGTCATCATGACTTCATCTACTGCCAAACGACCAGCGGTATCGATTATTACCACATTAAACCCATTTGCTTTTGCGTGAGCAACACCTGCTTTAGCAATTGCAACAGGGTCGTTATTTCCTCTATCACTAAATACCTCAACTTTGATCTGCTCACCTACAACATGCAATTGGTCAATTGCAGCAGGACGATACACATCACATGCAACCAATAAAGGGTTTTTAGTTTTTTTATTTTTAAGATAATTTGCAAGCTTCCCAGAAAAAGTAGTTTTACCAGAACCTTGTAATCCTGACATTAAAATTACAGAAGGACTTGCAGATAAATTAACACCTTCGGCATCGCCACCCATTAAATCTGTAAGTTCGTCCTTAACAATCTTAACCATGAGTTGTCCAGGATGCAAGTTTGTAAGTACGTTTTCACCTAATGCTTTTTCTTTTACTTTTTTAGTAAAATCTTTAGCAATTTTAAAGTTAACATCCGCATCCAGCAATGCGCGACGCACTTCTTTCAAGGTTTCGGCAACGTTTACTTCAGTAATACTTCCATGCCCTTTAAGGACGTGAAGTGCTTTGTCTAGCTTATCGCTTAAATTATCAAACATATTCTACTTCAAATTTTAAGAAATGCAAAGTTAAAGAAATAATTGGTAAACTCTTCAACATAGATTCTCGTTTTCACAAGATTAACAGTTTATTTACAAACTTAGATTGGTATATCAGCTTATTTTCAGATTTACAGGTCTAAAGTCTGTTTGTGAAAGCAAAAAAAATAAAAAGGGTTGCAAAATGCAACCCTTTTTCCTCTAACTTATAACTAAAACAACTAGTGCTAGAAAAGCAGATAGTATTCTTTACTTTTATTATTGGCATTCACGCTCTAAGACTAATTCTAGATCATTATTATTTACAAAAACCATACGTTCTGCGCCACACTCTTCTACGACCCAGTCTCCATTAAATGGCTGTAATACACCATCAATTTGACTAATACTTACCACAACCCCCTCACCCGTGGTACCAGAGGTAGACCAGGTCCCAAATATTTCTTCTCCATCTCCATCAATAATCACTAAATCTTGATCATCGTTAAAATAGAAATCATAAGCACCAAAATCATCACTACCATTAATCACTACTGGCACCCAATGACATTCGGCTTCCATTAAAAAAGAATCAACATCTTCTTCTGTACATGTTTCACTACAATTCTCAACATATAATTCTACTTCAAATATTTCATAATTTGGAGTATTACTTCCCGCAATGGAGATCCGAGAATATATGATTTGTGGATTTGTGATATTTGTATAATTGAATGCTAATGCATTTATAGCGCTATTAGCATCTGCTTCATTCAAATGGTATGAAACATCAACATTATCCTGAGGACATTCTAAATAAACATTTTCAAGATTAAACTCAGTCAGTCCATCAATAGTATCATCATCACACAGGATCAATTCGGTCGTTTCGAAACAATCAATTGGATTATAACATTCTTTCTCAAATACTATAAAAAACTCTTCATGAATCACTTTAATTCTGTCATCATCACACTCAATTACTTTCCAATAACGTGACAGCATATTATATGGTTCGGGTAAATCTAAAATCAATTTAATTCCGTAATCCGTTAGAGCAATTTCCCAAGTCCCTGATACCTCAACATTATTTTCAGCATTTACAACAACGACTGTTCCATCAGCTCGAAAATGAAATTTACCTAATTGATTATTTCCATTTATGTTCGATCCAGAATACCAATAGCATTCCACCAAATTCATTCTAATTTCTTGAGGGCCACAATCTGGTTCGTCACTACAACGTCTCTTAATAAGCATTCTTGAATTCTCAGCTCCAGTATTAATTTTAACAAATTTGAACCTATCGTCATCACAGTCGACAATTACCCAATCTCCTCCTAAAATCTCTCCAAATTGAGTCAACTCGGTAATACTCAATACTACCCCATCATCTGTTTCAGAGGTATTCCAATTTCCAGTTATTGCAACTGTCGCTAGGTCACTAATAATATTTACTTCACCACTCTCCAAAAACGTCATGTTGTATGGTCTGTAATTATCTGAATCATTATAATAATGGATATTCCAGTGACACTCCATTAAATAATCATCTACATCATCGATATCACAATCAGCATAATCATCATCGTCATCACACATACCCTCAGCCTCATTTATAACTCGGGCTAGTTCTTGATTATCATTAACTTCAATAATATCTCCGTTGGCATAAACCATATTAACTGGAAAGTTTAGGCTTGCTAAAATAGCTTCTTCTACATCTTCAATTCTATCTAAAAAATGATATAACTGGCGATCAGTCTCAATCACTACAGTATTGAGTAAATGAAACTCTGAATCAAAAATGGAAAATGAAATTGGATATTTAAAACCAACACAATTGTTGTGATCATCAACATCCTCACAACTCTCAATAAATTCTGCTAATTCATTTTGGTCTTGAATTACAATTTCAGTATGGTCATTCAAAATTATTGTAATTGGAAAAATAAATTCTATATCATCATCATCATCACTAAATTCTTCAAAAATATCAACAATAAGTTCTAGATCTTCTGGGGTATTAATTGTGATATTGATACTATTTACTACAATGGTGACCGGTAAATTAATGGACATACAATCTGCATCATCCAAGATATTATCCATGGTACCATCATTTGTAGAGGTGGATCTCATCATTGTAGCTAAAGGAGATTCTGCCACAATAACTTGTTCTTCATCGGGTTGTGTTATATCCGTTATCTCATCTTGACAGGATGAAAACGTAAAAAGGGCAAAAAAGGCTAACAGTAAAATATTCTCAAATTTCTTTTTCATAATGTAGGTTTTAATGGTGATCAATTTAATATAAAACAGCTAAACTTTAAAAACTCCTACCTAGGTCACTTTTTTTATTTAGTTTTATAACTACAAAATGCAATAATGACTAAAAACATAAATGACAATATCTGTAATGAGCAACTGTTTTCATCGGTGTTTACTAAATACTCCAAAAGCTTACATGATTTTTTATATTATAAATTTGGAGAGGCGTTCAACCCTAAAGACAAAGCACAGGAGGCATTTATTAAACTTTGGGAAAATTGCCATAAGGTTAGCCCCAGTAAGGCCAAAAGCTATTTATTTACCGTTGCTAACAATTTAATGCTCAATGAAGCTGCTCATCAAAAAGTGGTTCTAAAATTTCAAAAGGAAAAGCCTAAACATTACACCAATGAAACACCTGAATTTATCTTAGAAGGCAATGAGTATATGCTAAAATTACAAACAGCCATTGCTAATTTAAGTGAAGCTCAACGCACTGCATTTTTACTAAATAGAGTTGAAGGGAAAAAACATAAAGAAATTGCAGTGCTTTTAGAAATTTCTACAAAAGCTGTTGAGAAACGAATTTATGGTGCGCTTAAAAAATTAAGAAAAGATATTAAGGAATTGTGAATTCATTCTAATATTCTATTTTATTAAATAAAGTAGGTAGGAGTTTTTTAATATTAAATGTTATATAGTTGTAATACGAAACATGAAACAAGAAGAATTAATAAAGAAATGGTTAGATAACGATCTAAACTCACATGAACTTGAGGCTTTTAAACAGCTTGAAGAATATGCGGAATTAGTAAGAATTTCTAATGGTGTAAAGCAATTTAGAGCTCCTGAGTATAATACTTCGGAAGAACTTAAGAGTACCTTACAACTTATTAGTACAAAAAAATCACGTACAAACAATTGGTTGAAACCATTTTTACGAATAGCGGCTATCCTTGCCATTTCATTCAGCGTTTATTATTACACCACAACATTAGACACTAATATTAGTACGCTAATGGCTCAAAAAACCACTTTAGAGCTTCCAGATGCGTCATTAGTTTCATTAAATGCAGAATCCACTTTAATTTACAACAAGAAAGCTTGGAAAAACAAACGTGATCTTAGCTTAAATGGTGAAGCTTATTTTAAAGTTGCTAAAGGTGCTACATTTAATGTAAACACCCCCGAAGGAATTGTTAGTGTATTGGGCACTCAATTTAATGTAAAACAGCGTCATAATTATTTTGAAGTTGTATGTTATGAAGGGTCTGTACGTGTCACACAAAAATTGAACATTGTAACTCTTAAACCGGGAGAAAGCTTTTTAATAATAAATGGGAAACGTATTGCTAAAGAAAAAGAAACGGCCTTAAATCCATCATGGATTAATAACGAAAGCTCCTTTAAAAGTATGCCTTTCACTCAAGTAATTCACGAGTTTGAAAGGCAATACAATGTTATTGTAAACCCTCAAAATATAGATTTAAACCAATTATTCTCAGGAAGTTTTAGTCATGACGATATAGAACTTGCATTAAAATCTATAACTTTACCATTAAACATAAATTATAGTTTACAAAACGACGCCACTATTGTACTATCACATAATTAGAATAGCCCTAGTATTTTTGTTTATATTTTTCTTTAGTGCGTTACCTATATCTGCACAATCTAATAAAGAAGAAAAGCAACCCCTTACTTCTATTTTAAAGCAAATTGAAGCACGTTTTGGAGTGAAGTTTTCTTATGCTGACGCAAATTTAAAAGACATTATTATTGATGAGCCTTCCAAAGAACTATCGATTGCTGAGTTGTTCAAATATTTAGAATCAAAAACAGACTTATCATTCAAGCAACTTAATGCTACGACTATAATCATAATAAAACGAGCCCTACTTAAACCGTTTAAAACTCAAGTTTTAGAGGAAGTACTAATCTCAAATTTCCTTACGCGAGGAATCTCATTAAAAAATGACGGTACTACGAGCATAAAACCAAGTGCCTTTGGAATTCTCCCAGGGCTTATAGAACCCGATGTTTTGCAAACGATTCAAGCCTTACCAGGTGTTCAAAGTGTTGATGAACGCGTGTCTAGCGTGAATATTAGAGGTGGCACTCATGATCAAAATTTAATATTATGGGATGGGATAAAAATGTATCAATCTGGACATTTTTTTGGTTTAATTTCTGCTTTTAACCCCTATTTAACTCAAAATGTCACCGTTTCAAAAAATGGGACAAGTGCGATGTATGGCGATGGCATTTCTAGTATTATAGATATGCGATCTTCTAATACATTAAGTGAAGAATTTACTGGAGGAGCAGGTTTCAATTTAATTAATATTGATGCTTATGCTAAAATACCATTAAGCAAAAAAACTGAGCTACAACTCTCAGCAAGACGCTCTCTTACAGACCTTATTATAACCCCTACCTACGATCAATATTTTAAACGTGTTTTTCAAGATACCGATTTAACCAAAACTCAAAATACTGACAATTCTATTTCTAAAAATGAACGGTTTTACTTTTACGATGTCACTGCAAAATTTCTATATGACTTCTCAAAGAAAGACAAATTGCGTTTCAATTTTTTAAATGTTTTCAATAAGTTAAATTATGAAGAGCAATTCAAGGTAAATAATATTACAGAAGCTCTGGATAGTAAATTAACACAGCGCAATACTGCAGTGTCTATCGACTATTTAAGAACATGGAATACTAGACTTACAAATTCTGCCCAAATCTATTTTTCTAATTATAATCTGGGCGCCACTAATTTTGATGTCATAAACAATCAACGCTTAATTCAAGAAAATGAAGTTTATGATAATGGTCTTAAACTCCATTTAAATTATAGTATAAGTGCAAAATTATCTTCGAAAAGTGGATACCAATTCTCAGAGGTTGGGATCAGTAATTTAGAAGACGTTAATAATCCTGTTTTCAGAAGCTATATTAAAGAAGTGATCAGAACACATTCAATTTTTAATGAAATAAGATACAACTCTAATAATACCTCATTAAAATTAGGGTTGCGCACAAATTATTTCGATAAGTTTTCAGAATTTCTAATTGAGCCCCGATTAAGTTTTAGTCAGCGTTTTTTAAACTATTTCCGATTAGAGGTTTTAGGGGAAATGAAAAGTCAAACCACTTCTCAAATTATCGATTTACAGAATGATTTTTTGGGTATCGAAAAACGCCGTTGGGTACTGGCAAATAATAACACTATCCCTATATTAAAAAGCAAACAAGTCTCTACTGGTATTTATTTTAATAAAAACAATTTTATAGTGAGTGCTGAAGTTTACATTAAGAATGTTGACGGCATCACAACTAGAAGCCAGGGGTTTCAAAACCAATATCAATTTGTAAATGCCATTGGAAGTTACCATGTTAAAGGCTTAGATTTTCTAATAAACAAACAATTTAAAACTATTAGTGCCTGGTTAAGTTATTCTTATAGCGAAAACAATTACACTTTTAAAGAATTAAATTTCGGCAAAACCTTTCCTAACAATGTTGACATTCGACATGCATTTACATTTGCAGGAACCTATTCCATTAATAAATTTAAGTTTGCTCTCGGAATAAATTGGAGAACGGGAAAACCATATACCAAACCCAATATCGATTCAGAAATCATTAATCACACTATTAATTATCACCCTCCAAATAGCAGTAATTTAAATGAGTATTTAAGAGCAGATTTATCATCTACATATACCATTAAACTAGGAAAGAACACTGATGCTATTGCTGGATTTTCTCTTTGGAACGTGCTAAATAAGGCTAATATTATAAATACTTATTATACTATTAATGATGATGATTCAATCAATAAAATAGAAAACCTCTCTCTTGGCATCACTCCTAATTTCAGCTTTAGACTAAGATTCTAACTATTTGTATTTGAATTAAATTAGGCTAACTTAGCTCGTCCTAAATTTATTTTGAATTTTCATTATTCTAACCTCTAACGGTAAAATAAATTCATATGATAGTAAAAAAACGCTGCTCTGTATATTGCTTCAAATTATTTTTAATCTTACTTACACTCCCTGCCTTTTCTCTTTTTTCTCAAGGATTTGAAGGATATTACAGAACTCCTGAAATTCATGGCAACCGGGTGGTTTTTGCTGCCGAAGGTGATCTTTGGACGGTATCACTTTCTGGAGGGATAGCACAACGACTAACAACGCATGCGGAAGAAGAACGATATCCTTCAATTTCTCCAGATGGAAAAACTATTGCATTCTCTGCAAGTTATGAAGGTCCTATTGAGATTTATACTATGCCAATATCTGGGGGACTTCCTGTAAGATGGACTTATGAAAGTGACACCTCTATTATGAATTGCTGGACTCCTGATGGTCAAATAGTTTATGACACCAGAGCATATGCAACCCTTCCAGACAGGCAATTGGTTACGATCAATACAATATCAAAACAAAAAACGAGAATACCACTAAGTCAGGCAAGTGAAGCCACATTTAATGATTCTGGAAATACAGTATTCTTTGTAAGACCATCCTATCATGGCAATGTTACCAAACGCTATAAAGGAGGGACCGCAAGGCAGCTTTGGAAATACACCAATGGCAGTGTAGAGGCCATTAAACTTACTAATGATTTTTCAGGAGGAAGTCATCATCCTATGTGGTATAATAATCGTGTATACTTTATCACAGATAGAGATGGAATTATGAATATTTGGTCCATAGATGAAAATGGAAATGATATAAAACAACACACCAAGCATACAGGTTTTGATGTTCGATATGCTAATAATCACAATGGAAATATTGTATATCAATTAGGTGCTGACATTTGGCATTACAACGTTGCGAATAACACTCAAAAGAAAATCAATATTCGTCTTACTTCAGACCTAGATCAACTTAGAGAACGCTGGGTTGAGAATCCATCAAATTATATTACTGCTGTAAATCCAAATAACGATGGAACTAAAATTGTTATAACTGCCCGAGGACGAGCATTTGTCGCCCCTGTTAAATCAGGAAGATTTGTAGAATTTACAGATCAAAAAGATGTAAGATTTAGAGATGCAACCTTTTCACATAATGGGAAACAAATTTATACACTATCGGATGAAAGTGGTGAATTTGAATTTATAAGTATGCCTTCTAATGGAGAAGGAAAACATAAAGCCATTACAAAGAATGGTGAAGTTTTAAGATATGCCGGAGTGCCGTCCCCAGACGGTAAATGGATAGCCTATGATGATTTAGAAAACAATATGTTTTTATTAAATATTGAAAATGGAAAAAGCAAAAAAATATCTACCATTGAGGAAGGTATTGGTGACTTTTCATGGTCACCAGATAGTAAATGGATTTCCTTTGTTCAGTATGCCAATAATACTATGGCACAAATATATTTATACAGTTTAGACACGAACAAAACATTTCCTATTACAACAGACCGAGCTAATAGCAGATATGTAAAATGGAGTCCAGATGGTAAATTTGTTTATTTTTTATCCGATAGAAGTTTCACTACCATAGTTGGTAGTCCTTGGGGCTCAAGGCAACCTGAACCTTATTTTGATGCCAAAGAGAAACTATATCATATTGCTTTACAAAAAGGAACACGTTCTCCATTTAGAAAAAACGATGAATTGATTTCCAAGGACACTAAAAAAGAAGACAAAAAAGAGTCTGTAACCATAGTTGTTGATGAAGCTGGCATTACCGAAAGAATTGTTGAAGTACCTATCAATGCTGGAAACTACAGAGGGTTGGCTGTTTCAAAAAAAGCAATCTATTTAATGTCCAGCAGTACAGGGGTTAATTCACAAACTAATTTATCTGTCTTAAAAATCGGCAATGAAGATGTGAAGCTCAAAACTATGGTAGAAGGCGTACGCAGTTTTAGTTTAACTGGAAATAAAGAAAAATTATTAATTAGAAAAGGGCGTAACTATTATATGGTTAATGCGGGTACTGGAAAAGTTGGTGATCTTAATAGCAGTAAAATTAATCTCAATGGATGGCGATTTGCTATTACCCCACAAGAAGATTGGAAACAATTATTTACTGATGCCTGGCGCATGGAACGTGATTATTTTTATGATAAAAATATGCACGGCGTTAATTGGAAAGCTATGTTTAACAAATATTTCCCTCTCGTTGATAGAATTACGACCAGAAATGAATTATCTGATTTAATTGGCCGATTTGTTGGTGAGCTTGCCGCGTTACATACCAGTGTAAGAGGAGGAGATACCAGAGTAGATTCACAAAGTATTCCTGTCGCTAATTTAGGCGCCCGATTTATTAGAGATGATAAAAATGGAGGATATAAAATTGATTATATCTATAAAGCAGATCCTGATTACCCTGATGCGAAGTCACCATTAGATGATCCTTATTTAGGAGTTAAAGTTGGTGATATTATTACTAAGGTGAATGGTAAGGCGTCACTATCTTCAATAGATATTGGAGAACTGCTTAGAAATCAAATAGGAAAACAAGTAAAGTTAAGTATCAAACAAGGCAGTTTAACACGAGATGTTATTGTAGAACCTATTGGAAGCATGTATAGTTTACGATACAAGGATTGGGAATATTCGCGACGATTAAGAGTGGAAAAAGAAACAAATAACCAAGTGGGCTATGTACACCTTCAGGCCATGGGGAGTCGCGATATTAATCAATGGTATAGAGAATTCTACCCTGTATTTGACAGGCCAGGTTTAATTATAGATGTAAGACATAATAGAGGAGGGAATATTGAAAGTTTCATTCTTGAAAAGTTATTAAGAAAATCATGGATGTATTGGAAATCCAGATCTGGTAAACCCTCCTGGAATATGCAATATGCATTTAGAGGGCATATTGTAATTTTAGTTGATGAAAACACGGCTTCAGATGGAGAAGCATTTGCCGATGGTTTCAAAAAATTAAATCTAGGTACAGCCATTGGAATGAGAACTTGGGGTGGAGAAATTTGGTTGAGTAGTACAAATAGATTGAGTGATAATGGTTTAGCAAGAGCTCCAATGATGGGCGTTTATGGCAATGAACGCACTTGGCTCATTGAAGGCCATGGCTTTGAGCCGGATATTGTTGTCGATAATTTACCACATGCTACATTTCAAGGAAAAGATGCACAATTGGAAGCTGCAATTAAATATTTAGAAAAGTTGATTGCTGCAGATCCTAGAGCAGTACCACAGCCTCCTGCATATCCAGACAAATCATTTAAAAATAAAAACTAATTTAATCTCAAATCTAAGCTAATTATAAAAAGCAGTTATTAAATTTACAGATTTGATAACTGCTTTTATAAATAATCATTAATGCTATACAATTCAAAAATCTGCTTTTACACAATCATTCTATTTTTCTCATTTATATTAAATGCCTCCGCTCAAAAAGAAAAAAGAGTCATAAAGCTTGGCTTTAATTACGGCCTTGGAACTCAACAAAATTTTCCTTTTAATGCAAATGATTACAACTATGACACCCAATCATTTAAAGTTCAAATCAATTATTTGATAAAGTCAAAAAGAAAATGGAACTTTGAATTGCTTTTCGAACCAGGCATCTATATATCAAAGCATCAACTACTCAATAAGTTTTACGTTCAAGAAGTTAATCATGAAAACTTTTTAGAGCTAAGAGAAAAATTTACTAAGAAAAAAACCATCCATGAATATACGATTGGTGTTGGCTTTATTTCCAGGTATAAATTATTAGAAAAATTAAGTACCTATGCCCTTTTTAGTGTTGGCCCTACACTTTTAAGTAAGTCTACCGAAAGATTAGATAAGGGATTTGCCTTTTCGGATGTATTAGCTTTCGGATTGTCTTATACAGCACCCTATGCCATTTTTGATTTCCGATTAGGAGTGAGACATACTTCAAATGGTGGATTAAATAGTAAAAATAGTGGTCATAATAGCGCCTTAATGGAATTAGGCTTTCTTTTCTTATTATAAAATATATTATCGTTTATCTTTGTAAGATAATGATAACATGGAAATTACATAAAAGACTCTTAAGTTTTACTTTATTGGTAAGCCTTATTTCATTTTCGGGAATTGCACACGAGCAGGTTAAACCCACAAGTGCAATTACCAAAATGCACGCTAGTGATTGTATTTCTTCGATAGCTTCATCATACTTTGCAAAATTCCAGATTTACAATTCAAATCTCAAATCACCAAGTTATTGCATTTTTAATTTCAAGCAATTCCTACTGGGTCAAAATGAACTTTTAACTCAAAATCTAAGAGTTCAAGTAATAATAGGTTTTGAGTCTAAAACAGATTTTAGAAGTTTCCATTTTAAATTATTATCTACAATAGACACAGAGGACTTCCTCAACGTAAACCTCGTATAATTACGGATTCCTTGGTCTTTAATCAGGCCTTTCAAAATTATTTTTATTATTAATCTGTTTCCATTCTTATGGAAGCAATTATACCTTGTAATACGATGAAGACAAAACGCATATTACGTCTCATTGCATTTGCTTTTTTTATAAGCCTAGCTTGTATTTTACCAGTACCTATAAGCTTTTCGAGAAAAGATGATGCGCCTAAATATTTAATAGAACAAATAGACTCAACAGAAAAAGAAGACGAAGACGAAAGCGTTAAAGCATTATTTTAACTAATCTCAAAATAATTTGACTCCCAGTTTTTGTGATATCTTGAGTTTTTGTGATATCTTGTATAGCTTCAAATGACGATACGTGACCTCTATTATGAGCAATATATTAGTAAACAAATTGATGTTAGACAAAAACTCTACTAAATAAAATTGAAAAGCTTGCAAGATTAATTCTTGCAAGCTTTTTTTATATAGTATGAGATTTCAATGCGATCATAAAACGAAACAGTCTATTTTGTGTTAATTTTTCACATCGAAAAAATCAAGGATAAGAGTTCTTCTGAAAAGAATATTTGAATATCCTCAGAATAAGACCATAATTTATCCTTTTCGGATTTCTTCCAAATTGATATCATAAAATTCAATTAATTATCCCAAAAAATTGTAGACGATTTTAAATCCCCTCCCATATCGATACCTGCTTGAATATAATTATCACCATTCCTAGAGGCTTCATCTACTGGGTAAGTAAACCTTCTCGGAACCCATTCTTGAGAAATAGGAGCAATTACTAATTGTGGATATCCATATTTTCTATAGGTCGACCAAGCCTCAAACCCTCTGTTAAATAAAGCTAACCATTTTTGAGTTGCAATGGTTTCTTGCCAAGATGAACTTGCCGTAGAATAAGCAACATCTGGATTTAACAAATACGCATCAACATTTGCAATTTCCCAAAAATCAAAGGATGCAGTAATTCCTTTCTTATAGTGAATTTCAGCATCTACAAGCGAAACATCTAGTCCTAACTCAGATGCTTCAGCTAATAAAAATTCAGTTTCAGCATAGTCAAATAATATCCCAGGTGTCTCCGATTTGTGAAATAACTCACCTAAATGTGTATAACTTGCATAAGGGCTATTTTGACCATAAATACCTCCAACATAAATTTCTGTCCCTAAATTGTCATCAAAATATTCAGCTCTTCTAGGGTCACTAAGGTCATTCATTATATCTACTACAGTCTTGGCTGGCACAAAATCTTGTCTTCCACTTTCAACCAATGCTTCCCAAACAGGATTTGTATTTGGAGAGGCCCCTAAATAATCAAAAGTTGCATTATCTGAGTTTGAAGTAATGACTCCACTAGAAATAGCTTGACTTGTCATAGTCGAAGCTTTTCCAAAATCAACACCAGAAATTCTAACAGCTAATCTTAATTTTAAGGAATTTCCAAATCTCCTCCATTTATCCATAGATCCTCCATAGATTAAGTCCGCTTTTCCAAATGAACCAGACTCTGAAGAAATCATCCCAATAGCTTCGTCAAGCTTCATAATAATAGCATCATAAACTGCGGCATCATCATCATAATAAGGTGATACATTGTCGGAATTTAATGCCTCAGAAAATGGAATATTTCCAAAAGTATCAACTAATACATGGTAAGTATATACTTCTAAAATAGAAATACATGCCATTTGGTTGTTTCTCTGAGCAACTGATGCTCCATCATCTAAAGTAGAAAGAATCAATCTTGTTTCATCAAAATCTTTTAATACATCTCTAAATAGAATTCTCCAATGACTCCCAGGAATATCTCTTGTAATTAAGTCATAATTTGCTTCATCTGTATATGTTGTTTCAGTCCAAGCCTGAGAAAACAATCTAAAGATATTTCGGCTTACACTAGTAGAGGTCATTTGATCGCTCAAATTCTTAGTCGCATTTGAAAATAATGTTGCTGCTGGCACAACTGTTGCTGCCTTTGGGTTTACATTTAAATCGTCAAAATCAGAACAAGAAGATATAAATATAACCGTTAATAATATTAATATTTTTTTTTGCATAATACTTTAATTAGAATTGAAATTTAAGATTAAAGCCGTACTCTTTTTGAGCTGGAGCGGCACCAGACTGATAGCCTTGTAAATTACCTGAACTTAAACCTGCTTCAGGGTCAGAATATGGCATGTTTTTATCAATGATCCATAAGTTTCTTCCAACTGCTGAAAAGGTGATATCACTAAAAGGTGTCTTTGATACAAATTTATTGGGAAGTTTATACGATAGGGTAACCTCTCTAAGTTTTACAAAACTAGCATCATATACATGTAGAGCATTTGGTGCTTTTGTCCAACCCAAGGCATTTGCATAATAATCCATTCTTGTCCGTGTGGTATTTGTTGCCCCTCCTGGATTAACTCCATTTAATAAGATCCCTCCACCATCAATAATAGCATCACGTTTTGGGTTTCCTAATTCATTAAGTCCAGCTGTGACATTATAAATACCTGTACCAAACCCATACCAAGTATCAAGTGAGAATACACTTCCTCCCTTTTGAATATCAATTAAAAAACTAAGTGACAGGTCTCTGTATCTAATAGTATTATTAATCCCCGCTTTGTAATCAGGGTTGACATCTCCAATCTGTTGAGGGGTTTTATCAACTATATATCTTCCTGTTGTAGCATCAATTATTCTTTCACCATTTTCAAATGTGAAATTTGAACCCCAAAGGCTACCATATGGCTGTCCAACAGTTGCGTTAATAGACATACCTCCTTGTAATGAAGCCATTTGTAAGTTATTCACACCTCCAAACAATGACATAACTTTACTCTCATTTCTTGAATAAACTCCACTTATTATCCACTCAAAATTATCATTTCTAATAGGGGTTATATAAGCTGATGCTTCAAACCCTTTATTATTAATAACACCTGAATTAACTACTTTAGAAGAGACTCCTGTTGCAGGTGACACTTTTACAGCAAATATTTGATCTTCAGAATCTGTATCATAATAAGCCAGATCAAAACCAAATCTTCTATTCACAAAACTAGCTTCAATACCTACTTCCCAACCAGTCGTTAACTCGTTGACTATGTTATTGTTGTTTTTTTGGTTATTTGTAGAAAATAAAGGAACTGTAAAGTTCGTTGGACTAGAGTATGAGTCAAAGACTCTATACGGTGAAGTACTATTCCCTACCTGAGCCCAATTTCCTCTAACTTTAGCAAAAGACAACCAATCTACATCTATCAATTTTGAAAATACAATAGATGTTGAAATTGCTGGATAAAAGAATCCATTATTCTTATCTGGTAAAGTTGATGAAATGTCATAACGTCCTGACAAATCCAGATATACAAGACCATCATACGAGAAAGATGCGTTTCCATAAAAACCATAGTCCTTTCTTCTCCCTAAATATTCAGATGGAGGTTCTAACAAATTTTCAGAATTGCTAAGTGCATATAACTTAGGAACAACAAGCCCACCACTTGTAGAAGCCCTAATAGACTCAATATTTTGAGAAGTAGCAGTTGCACCAACGACACCAGATAAGGATAGTTTTTCAGCTAAATCGAAATTATAGTTAAATAATAAGTCATAGTTAATCTCAGTTAATGATCTATTGTACCTACTGTATCGAGAAACATCAGTACTAGTCATTGCAATTCTCTCTTCTTGAAATTCGTTATAAGTATCAAGAGAAGTACGAGCATTTATAGATAACCAGTCAGCAGCTTTATATGTTAAATTGACATTTCCAAATAATCTACTTCTTGTATCCGTTTCATAATTTTCGTATAGTACCCAATATGGATTATCAAAGAATATTGGAGCAAGACCATCTTGTGTTAATGGATCTCCCGAATAATTCCAAGTAATGTTTTTTCTAGTTTTAAAATAAGCTGTTTTTTGATCTTCATAATCAACATTCATTTGACTCCATTGTCTGAAACTTTGCATTAAATTTTTTGAATCATATCCAGTTCCATTACGACCTTTCCCATCCGTTTTAGTATAAGTCGCCTTAACACCAACAGTAAATCTATCATTAAAATCTTGACTTCCATTAAAATCTATAGTATGCCTTTTTAAACTACTATTTGGCAAAATACCTGTTTGATCTAAATTTGAATAACCTAATCTGAAAGAACCTGTGTCGGATCCGGAAGAAAGCGTTACACTATTATTTAATGTTACACCTGTTTGAAAGATTGATGAGGCATCATTTTTTCCTGCAATCCACGGAGTTGCTTTTAAATAGTTCTTGGACTCTGGATAAAATGCATCCCACTGGTAAACTAATAAATTAGGATCAAAAGCCTCACCAAAAGAAGCATCTTCAGTAAATGCCGTGGTTAAGTCATCAATACCATCTCCATCAACATCTTGATCAAAGAATCCTCCAGTCGAACCATAGTAATAGTTAGAATAACCCGCACCGTACTCCTTTTGGTATTTAACAAAAGTATCTTTATCATAGTTAGAAAAAGAAACTCCTGAATTTACAGTAACCCCCATACCTTCACTTCTTTTTCCTTTTTTGGTAGCAATAATTATTACACCATTTGCGGCTCTTGAGCCATATAAATTTGAAGCAGCAGCCCCTTTTAACACATTAATAGATTCAATATCTTCAGGATTAATATCCATTGCTGCATTACCATAATCATAACCTCCCCTTCCTCTATTTTGGCCATATACATTGGTATTAGAATTACTGATCGGAGTTCCATCAACAACAAATAATGGCTGGTTATTTCCATTAATAGACGTATATCCCCTTAAAATAACATTGGTTGACCCTCCTAATGTGTTACTCTTTTTAATACTTAAACCAGCAACTTTACCAGATAAAGAATTCATAAAATTCGTTTCCTTTGCTGTATTTACAGCATCCCCCTTAACTGAAGTTGTTGCATATCCAAGGGCTTTTTTCTCTCTTTTAATACCTAATGCAGTTACAACTACTTCGTCAAGAACATCTGCATCTTCTTCCATTGTTACATCAATAGTATTGGCAGATCCAACTGTACGTTCTACAGCTTTAAGACCTACATAAGTGAAGCTCAAAACATCACCTATGCTTACATTGATAGCATAGTTTCCATCGAAATCAGACTGGACACCATTAGTTGTCCCTTTAACCATAATATTCACACCGGGAAGTGGTATTCCAGATTGGTCTGTAACTGTTCCTGAAATTGGTTTTTCCTGTGCATAGGACGTTAGAATTCCAAGAAAGAAAACTACCGCCATTAATTGCATACTTTTTACTTTCATAAATATTTGTTTTATTTAAATTGAGTTAGTACAATTGACAAAAGGAAGGCCGTATAAATTTGATGACTAATTCAAATAATTTTACCAAAAAAAAATCAAAGTTTAATGGATTTTAAGTAGTAAGAAGCTACCACCTACCCTTGCAAATGCATGTTAAAGAAAGTTAAAAACGCTGCCAGACCGGTGAGTTCCCATAATATTTGACTCCCCCGATTTATTTTTACACAATGTTTACTATATGTTTTTTAGGGCAAAATAATCACATCCTGTTGTGATAAAAATATTTTAAAAAAACCCATAGCAGTGAATTATAAGTAATAAGGTTTCCTTTTTTTGCAGAAAACATCAAGCAGAAATACAAATAGAAATTGTAAATAAAAAGAAGTGGTTCTTGAAGAATTTGAGCGTATTAATTATGATTGATCAATAAAACTTATAAAAGAAAAGTAAGCTTAACTTTTACATATTAAAAAAGCTTGTAGAATGAAATTCTACAAGCTTTTTATTAGCAAAAATGAAAAATTTATTTCCTATTTATTAATGCTATTCATTACATAAATTTAGTGCAATTTCACCTTCTTCTGGAGAA
>MAAC01018263.1_pt1 | contig 55763 bp, 51 predicted proteins | sample 1115981 | NCBI WGS metagenome assembly MAAC01 (sample SAMN04961126, study PRJNA320927) | seawater metagenome | isolation source: sample BD02T64 sea water enriched with oil for 64 days | place: USA:Gulf of Mexico | collected 2013-07-27 | reverse complement strand
TCTGTCTGAAGATCAAACAACGGGTGAAATTCACCGTCGTCATAACGTGACTGCTGACGGTTTTTACCGTGGTCGTCAGGTGATTGTGACTAAACAGGACGACTAAAACGTCTTGAAAGACCAAATAACCATTGCAATTGATGCAATGGGTGGAGACTTAGGTCTTCACGCAACAATACCCGCAGTGGTAACGTTATTAAAAACGTCACCTTCACTGCGGGTAATTGTCGTGGGTGATAGAAATAGAATCGAAACCCAGCTGCAATCGTTAACTGACTCGCTATCAGTCATTTCTGCTTTTCAGAAAGATAACCGTTTAGAAATTCAACATGCTAGTGAAGTGATTGGTATGGATGAGTCTCCGTCTATTGCTTTGCGTACAAAAAAAGACTCCTCCTTGCGTGTTGCCATCCAGTTAGTTAAAGATCAACGAGCAGACGGTTGTGTCAGTGCGGGTAATACAGGCGCATTAATGGCCATATCACGCTTTGTGCTTAAGACCTGTGAAACGATTGATCGGCCGGCTATTATCTCTGCATTGCCCACAGCAAAAGGCCAAGCTTATATGCTTGATCTAGGAGCTAATGTTGATTGCCATTCTGAGCAGTTATATCAATTTGCCCTTATGGGTGATGTCTTGGTAAGGGAGTTAAAAGGGATTAAGAGGCCTCGGATAGCTTTACTTAATGTCGGAGAAGAAGAGATAAAGGGTAATGACCAGGTAAAGCAAGCGAATGAATTGTTGCAATCTGACCCCTCTCTAAATTACGTAGGGTATGTTGAAGGTAGTGATATTCTAAGTGGTAAAGCGGATGTTATTGTTTGTGATGGTTTTGTGGGTAACGTGGCGCTGAAGTCGATAGAAGGGGCTGCGACACTGATTGTACGTATGTTGTCTGAGGCCTTTAAGCGGAATTGGTACACAAAACTTGTTGGAATATTGGTTGAGCCTGTATTAAGGCGTTTGTTTCAGCGGTTGGATCCTTCTGCGCATAACGGTGCTAGTCTAGTCGGGCTCAGGGGTGTTGTGGTTAAAAGTCATGGGAATGCGAACGCGAATGAGTTTATTAGCGCTATAGAGCTCGCAATATCGGAAGTTCAAAAAGACATACCCTCAATGATTGAAAAAACGTTGTAGAGAGCTCAAGTTGATAGGCTGCGTGCAGAGTGGGCCTAAGAACGGTTGTCGTTATTGCGGTGAAATAATACGTTACTTTTCTAAAATGGACTCCCTATGTGAGCAGGGTATTATCCGACCCAATTAGAGTCAGTATCAAAACAATAGGCAGGTAGATGAAAGAAAATCTAGCATTTGTATTTCCAGGCCAGGGTTCTCAGTCAGTTGGTATGTTGGGTGAAATATCCAAGCAGCATGGCATCATAAAGGAAACATTTGACGAGGCATCTGACGTTTTTGGTCGAGATATGTGGAAACTGGCTTGTGAAGGCCCAGAAGAGGACCTTAGCAAAACGGAAATTACGCAGCCTATAATGTTGATTGCGGGTGTTGCTGCGTGGAGAGCTTGGCAGCAGGCCTCTGATGTTCGACCTGCGATCATGGCTGGCCATAGTTTGGGGGAATACACTGCGTATGTGTGCTCTGAAGCGATTAGTTTGGCTGCTGGGGTTTCATTGGTGAAAACTCGTGGCGAACTAATGCGAGACGCCTGCCCCGGTGGTACTGGGAAGATGGCTGCTATTATCGGCTTGGATGACCAGGCAATTATTATGGCATGCCAAGAAGCGGAGCAGGGTGAGGTCGTTCAGGCGGTTAACTTCAATGCTCCTGGGCAAGTGGTTATTGCCGGCCACTCTACTGCAATTGATCGAGCTATTGAATTGGCAAAAGCGGCGGGTGCAAAAAAAGCGATGCCACTTTCGATAAGTGTACCTTGTCATAGTGCGCTGATGAAACCTGCGAGTGAATCACTGGCAGAAGCCCTTAAAGCAACAGAATTCAGTCAACCTAAAGTGCCTGTTGTTAATAATGTTGATGCAAAAATAGAATTAAATCCTGACAATATTCGCGAAAAGCTGATTTCGCAGTTATACAGCCCGGTTTTATGGGTGGATAGTGTGAATTTGATGGTTGAGAGCGGAATAGAGCTTGCGATTGAATGTGGGCCTGGCAAGGTGCTATCGGGAATGAATAAGCGTATCCATCGAAAATTGGGTGTTGTGAGTTTGCAGGATCCTGCTTTGTTTGATAAAGCCCTGGGTTTGGTTGCGAGCTCATAGTAGGGAATCTTTAATAGGAGAAGATAATGTCTTTAGAAGGTAAAGTTGCATTAGTCACAGGTGCAAGCAGGGGCATCGGTAAAGCGATTGCGCTAGCGTTGGCAAAGGCTGGAGCGGTTGTTGTTGGCACTGCCACAACAGATAATGGCTCTGAAGCCATCACTGCATATATGTCTGATGCAGGTATCGAAGGCAAAGGGTATACGCTAAACGTTTGTGATGCGGAATCGGTAACAGCTGTTATTAAGGCGATTACCATTGAATTTGGCGCGCCGTTGATATTGGTCAATAACGCAGGCATAACCCGTGATAACTTGATGCTGAGAATGAAGGAGGATGAGTGGGATAGTGTGATCGATACTAATCTGACATCTATTTATCGAACTACCAAAGCTTGTGTTCGTGGTATGACAAAAGCTCGCTGGGGCCGTGTTATTAATGTAGGTTCTGTGGTTGGCGCTATGGGCAATGGTGGACAAGCTAATTATGCTGCTGCAAAGGCCGGAATGGAAGGCTTTGGGCGCTCATTGGCAAGAGAATTTGGGTCGCGTAACATTACGGTGAATACCGTTGCCCCCGGTTTTATTGACACAGATATGACAAAGGAATTGCCGGAAGCACAAAAAGAAGCTATGTTGGGCCAAATTCCGCTAGGGCGTCTTGGGCAGCCTGATGAAATTGCAGCAGTTGTTGCTTTTTTGACCGGTGATAGTGCTGCGTATGTCACGGGGGCAACAATCCCGGTGAATGGTGGAATGTATATGTGATATGCTTCGGCAAACAAATTTCACTGCCTGTTTGGGGTGTTGTATCTGGTTGTAACAACAAAGATTATGCAAAAAGCCTCTTTTTTTGCATTCTGAAAAAGTTGCTTACAGTTAATCGGTACGATGACTTGATACAGGGGTAACGCTTTATATAAACTACGGGTATCGCTGAGATCGGATTTCTCACAAGTATTGTATACAAGAGAGAAAAATGGTTTTTAGAGATCCGCTAAGCCCTCACAAAGAGGGTGACTTAAACTGGAGATATGGGTCGTATGAGTAACATAGAAGATAGAGTTAAAAAAATTGTTGCTGAGCAACTAGGTGTTAAATTAGAAGAAATCACTAACGATTCATCATTCGTTGAAGACTTAGGTGCGGATTCATTGGATACCGTTGAATTGGTTATGGCTCTTGAAGAAGAGTTTGAAACTGAAATTCCTGATGAGCAAGCAGAAAAGATTACTAAAGTACAAGAAGCTATTGATTACGTTAACTCTAATCAGTAATTCACTTGTTGCAATAGAGTGATTCAAAAAGGCCGTATGCGTAATCGCAGCGGCCTTTTTTGTTTTGTAACAACTTAGCAGTAAGTTGCGTGAGAAATATCAGTACAATAGTTTATTAGTTCGACAATTTTCTAGATTTATCAGAATGGTAGGAGAAAGTAGACGTGTCAAAAAGGCGAGTGGTGGTTACAGGGATGGGGATGGTGACACCCCTAGGAAACACAATGGCATCCACCTGGGAAGGCTTAGTTGCTGGACGAAGTGGTATTGGAATGATTGAACATTACGATGTTTCTTCTCATGGAACCAAATTTGCCGGGTTAATTAAAGACCTTGACCTTGAGCCTTACCTTGAAAAGAAAACCGCGCGAAAAATGGATGCTTTTATTCAATATGGCATTGTCGCGGGTCTGCAGGCCATTGCTGATTCTGGTATTGAAGCAACAGAAGAAAGCGCTGCGCGTATTGGTGTAGCGATGGGTGCAGGTATTGGTGGTATTCAAACGATTGAAACGAACCACGATGCTTATATCAAAGGCGGCCCACGAAAGGTGAGCCCTTTTCTTATCCCTGGAACCATTGTAAATATGATTTCTGGACACCTTTCTATGATGAAAGGGTTTAGAGGCCCTAACTTTTGTATTGCAACAGCGTGTACAAGCGCAACCCACTCGATTGGCTACTCAGCAAGAACCATTGCTTATGGTGATGCCGATGTCATGGTTACAGGCGGTGCAGAACGGGGTTCTTCTCCTTTGGGTATGGCGGGTTTTTCTTCTGCGCGAGCGTTATCAAAACGTAATGATAATCCTCAGGCTGCCAGTAGACCGTGGGATAAAGATCGGGACGGTTTTGTGTTGTCCGATGGGGCAGGCTCTTTGGTGCTAGAGGAGTATGAGCATGCGAAAGTTCGTGGTGCAAAAATATATGGAGAGTTAATAGGTTTTGGTACCAGCAGTGATGCTTTTCATATTACGTCACCTCCAGCGGATGGAGCAGGAGCTGCACTCTCGATGAAAAACGCGCTTAATGACGCGAGAGTGAACCCTGAAGATGTGGATTATGTTAACGCACATGGAACATCGACACCGGCAGGAGATTTGGCGGAAACCGCAGCGCTGAAATCAGTGTTTGGGAGTTCTGTATACGACGTCATGGTTAGTTCAACCAAATCGATGACTGGGCACCTACTGGGTGCCGCTGGAGCTGTTGAGTCGGTCATCAGCTTGCTTGCGATTAACAACAGTGTTGCCCCTCCTACGATCAATTTGGACAATCCCGATGAAGGGTGTGATCTGGATTATGTCGCGAATCAAGCCAAAGAAAAGAGGATTGATGTTGTTGTATCAAATTCCTTTGGTTTTGGTGGCACGAATGGTACTTTAGTGTTCAAGAAATTTAGTTAACTAAAGTAGCATTTTTAGAGTAATGGTTTGCATAAGCCTATAAATGAACATTTTTGTGAAAGTTGGATTAACGGTTGTCCGGCTACCTCGATTTCCATAAGTGATCGTGGGTTGGCTTATGGAGAAGGGGTTTTTGAAACCATTCGAGTGAATGAAACCCCTGTCTTATTTGTGCAACATTTTTCCCGCCTAATGCGTGGCTTGTCTGCGTTAGATATTCCCTTTGACAGTGTTGTTCTTGAAGATGAAGTATCACGCTATCTACAGCATCGACAATACGGTATTTTAAAAATCATTGTGACCGGGGGTGTAGGAGGGCGTGGTTATGCGTCTTGGCCTAACCCTGAGCCAAATAGGATATTAAGTTGGCACCCTCTGCCTGAATACCCCCCTACATACTCTTCGAAAGGCGTGTCTGTATACACATGTAAAACAGTCCTTGGTCAGAACCCCGCATTGGCAGGTATTAAACACTTAAATCGATTAGAGCAAGTGTTGGCTAGAAATGAATGGGGGCAAGAAAACTACCAAGAAGGCATTGTGTGTGATTTGCAAGGCAATGCTATTGAAGCAGTGTTTAGCAATCTTTGGGTTGTAAAAAATGGGTGTTTAATGACTCCTCGGTTGGATATGTCGGGTGTTGCGGGGGTCATGCGGGAGTGGCTGTTAGAAGAATTGCCTAAGCATGGGATAAAAGTAAAGGAAGTAACAATACCTTCAAGAGAACTGTTATCGATGGATGAAGTGTTTTTGTCTAACAGTGTTTTTGGTATTTGGCCGGTGAAGCAATATAATGGCGCTTCATGGTCTCCGGGCACAATAACAATATTATGCCAAACACTTGTACAGGATTTGCTTTTTTGACATCTACTTCTTCGAGATCTGGTTTTTCGGGATCGATAAAAAAACAAGGAGCCGTTTTGCTTCGGTTGTTGTTACTGTTGGCTTTTTTGGTTGGTGGTGCGTTGTGGATGGGATACGCGCATGTTCAGTCACTTTTCTCCAAGCCTTTAGAGTTTCCAGAAGGGCAGTATGCGTTAGATGTGCTGCCAGGCTCCAGTTTCAGTGCAGTAACTCGTCAATTTGAACGGGATGATTTGTTTCCATACCCTCGCCTACTGGCATTTTATGGTCGATATTTTGGGTACTCTAGAAACCTTAAGGCCGGTGAATACGCTATTTCAAGTGGCAGCACGATGTTTGATGTTTTGGAGATACTTAAATCAGGCGCAGTTGTTTATCATCAATTAACGCTATTGGAAGGCCAAACATTTAAAGTGTTCCGTCAACAGTTACTTGATACCCGAAATCTTCGGCATGATATTACTGAACTGAGTGATGATGACATTATGAAAAAACTGGGGGCAGAGGGGATGCATCCAGAGGGTCAGTTTTATCCTGATACGTATTTTTTTCAGAAAAATGATAGCGATTTTGATATGTTACAAAGAGCATATCGACGGCTTCAGGGTGTTTTGCAAGAAGAGTGGGATAATCGGGTGAAAGAAGAGCAGGCAGGCACTTTGGAGTCATTGCCTTATAAGACCCCCTACGATGCACTGATAATGGCTTCAATTATTGAGAAGGAAACTGGGCAACCACGAGAGCGACCGGAGATTGCAGCGGTATTTGTTCAAAGATTAAAGAAAAGGATGCGTTTGCAAACGGACCCAACCGTTATTTATGGTCTCGGTGAACGTTACCAAGGGAATATCACGAAACGCCATTTACGAGAGAAAACTCCGTATAACACCTATCGTATAAACGGCTTGCCTCCCACCCCTATAGCCAGTGCCGGACAGGCTGCAATTAACGCAGCGCTGCACCCAACCGCGTCAACGGCGCTCTACTTTGTTGCAAAAGGAGATGGTAGTCATAAATTTTCCAAGACGCTAAAAGAGCATCAAAAAGCGGTGCGACAATATCAATGGAAGCGTAAAGCTAACTATCGGTCAGCGCCAGCTTCGCCATTAAAGTAATCGCCATTAAAACTATCGCCATTAAAGTAGTGTTTGCATGACAGAATCAAAAATAAATAACCTGAATAATGCTCGTTTTCTTACCGTTGAAGGCGTTGAAGGGGTAGGTAAAACAACCAACATTACCTTTATCAGCAAATGGCTCGAAGAGCAGGGGATTCCGTATACCCATACCCGTGAGCCGGGGGGAACACCCTTAGCAGAAGAGTTACGTTCGTTGCTTTTGACTCCCAGGGACGAACAAGTGGATGCAACGGCGGAATTGTTAATGATGTTTGCTGCCCGAGCTCAGCATATAGAACAAGTGATTAAGCCTGCACTAGAAAAAGGTATATGGGTGTTATGTGATCGTTTCACCGATGCTACTTATGCATATCAGGGTGGTGGAAGAAATATGGGGTTTGAGAAAATTCGTCAACTAGAGCATTTTGTACAAGGCGACTTTCGTCCTGACGCAGTGATTTTATTAGACTTACCTGTTGCCGTAGGGTTGGCGAGAGCGGCTAAGCGTGGTGCACTGGATCGTTTTGAACAAGAGGCTGAAGGTTTTTTTCACCGTGTTCGAAATGCCTATTTAGATAGGGCGAAAGAAAACCCGTCTCGGTATTGGTTAGTGGATGCTGAACAGCCCTTAGAGCAGGTTCAAGTGCAAATATCGGACACACTGCGAAAAATTCTAGCGGAAGTTCAATAGCAGTAAAGTGTTATAGCGAGAAATTGAAATGTTATCAGATATTTTACATACGGTTGTACCGCTGCCTTGGCAATCGGAATACTGGCAACAGCTGCATGAGCGGTTGAAAGGCGGGGTGTTGCCCCACGCAATATTGTTGCGAGGTGTTCAGGGGACAGGAAAGGGGCAGTTTGCGTTAGCGTTTGGGCAATACTTGTTATGCATGAGCCCGGTAGGTGATGTCGCTTGTGGAAAATGCAAAAGTTGTGTGTTGATGCAAGCAGGTAGTCACCCTGATTTAAAAATCGTTGAACCTGAAGATACCGGAAAGGCGATAAAGATTGATCAAATTCGATCAGTGGTTGATTTTGGAAGTAAAAGTGCACAATTTGGCGGTTATCGCGTGGTGATCATTGCACCCACGGAGAACATGAACGTCAATGCGTCTAATGCGTTGCTTAAATCGCTGGAAGAACCAGGACAAAGAACAATCATGTTATTGGTGTCACATCAAGTGTCCGGAGTACTTGCAACGATAAAGAGCCGCTGTCAATCATTGGACTTTCCATTACCTGGTAGTGAACAATCGGTTAGTTGGTTGAGTTCTGTAGTAACCGATCCAGAGCGTGCTCAGTTATTGTTGAATGTGGCTGGCGGAGCGCCATTGCGGGCATTGGAAATGGAGCAAAAGGAATGGCTCTCTGACAGGCAAAATATTATTCGAGCATGGGTAGGCGTGTTAAAGGGGCAAAATGACCCTGTTGTTGTTGCTGAGCAATGGGCGAAATACCCTTTGTCTGAATTGTTGATGTGGCTCCAAGCTTGGCAAGTTGATCTTGGAAAGGTGGTTTCCGGGGCGGAATTTGCAGTGTTAAATCAGGATTTGTTGGCTCAATTCAAAGAAATGGCAATGGTTTGCTCTCATAATAAGGTGTTTGATTTTTATCAGTATTTGCTGGAACTGGGAAGTATGGCGAGCAGTTCGACAAACCCTAATCCACAGCTATTGTTAGAACAGCTGCTAATTCGTTGGTCTGAGAACCGGTAGGCGTAGAAAGTACAACTGAATTAGGCGTTTGTTTCGCGCACTGCTAGAATTAAAGTAACAACGGAGAGGAATGTATGGGTATTGGTGGTTCTCGGTCTGGGATTTTGTCCTTAACAATCAAAGATAAAGCGGTGTTGTATGCTGCGTATATGCCATTTGTTAAAAATGGCGGATTGTTTATTCCCACCAATAAACAATACAAACTTGGAGAGGAAGTTTTTCTTCTTCTTAACTTGATGGAAGAGACTGAGAAAATTCCTGTTGCAGGAAAAATTGTGTGGGTAACACCGAGAGGTGCTCAAGGAAATCGTGCCGCAGGTATTGGTGTGCAGTTTAATGACCAGGATGATAGCGCGCGTAACAAAATTGAGACCTACCTGGCAGGCGCTTTGCAATCAGATAGACCCACACATACTATGTAAATATATAACGGTCGAACATGTTAGGCTTCTTTGCCTTGATGACAAATATTTATTACCCTTTTTGATTCCTGGGGGGGTAACCTCTCTTATTATTAAACCTCTTATCACATATTTTATACGGTTTTTTCATGTTTATAGATTCCCATTGTCACTTAGACAAACTCGATGTAGCCTCTGAAGAAGGTGGCATTCAGGCTGCTTTGCAGCGAGCAAAGGATCAGCAGGTTTCACATGTTTTGTGTATCGGTATTGATATGGAGAATATTCAAAATGTTCTAGATATCGCTGAATCGCACCCTAATGTATTTGCTACAGTAGGGGCGCACCCTCTCTATCAAGAAAATAAACCCCCCAGTTTAGATGAATTGCTGTTGTTAGCGGAGCATTCCAAAGTTATCGGCATTGGTGAGTCGGGGTTGGATTATTTTTATTGCAAAGGTGATTTGCAGTGGCAGAGAGATCGTTTTGTGACACATATTCAGGCTGCGGTGAAAACAGACCTGCCATTAATTGTTCATACTCGAGCAGCGAAATTAGATACTTTAGACCTGTTAACAGAGCACGGGCAGGGTAAGGTGAAAGGGGTTTTGCATTGTTTTACTGAAGATCTTGATATGGCTCAGCAAGCAATCGAATTAGGGTTCTATATTTCGATTTCAGGAATAGTGACGTTTAACAGTGCCGATGAATTGCGTAACGTAGTGGATAAGATTCCACTTGAAAAACTGTTAATTGAAACAGATGCCCCTTGGCTAACACCAGTGCCGAATCGAGGTAAATCTAATGAGCCTAAATATGTGGTAGATGTGGCAAAAAAAATAGCAGATATTAAAGGCGTTTCAATTGAAACCGTTGCACAAGCGACAACAAATAACTTCTTTACGTTATTTTCAAAGGCAAAGAACAGTAAGTAATCCACAATAGAGGAACACCAATGGATAGCATTAGCCCTGATGTAACTGTAAACCTAATGTGGATGTTGGGCAGTGGTGTTGCTGTATTGTTAGGGTTTGTCGTCGGAAAGGCGCTTGGAAAAAACGTATCGGTTGCACAGTTGCTGGTGTTGGAAGAGCGGCTAACCCATAAAGATGTTGAGTTACAGCGCCATAGAAATGAGCGTGAGCAGACAAATGATCGACTTGAGCAAATGCAGGATGATATTAGAGACAAAGATATTTTACTGGCAGAGCAGAATGTGCGTATTGTTTCAACGGAAGAAGATCATCAACAAAAGTTAGCGTTTGCTCTGGGAGCCAAAGAGCAGTTAAAAACAGAGTTTCAGTTAGTAGCTCAGGAGTTATTAGAAGAAAAAAGTGAAAAATTTACCGCGCTAAATCATTCTTCGTTATCCCAGCTTCTATCACCATTTAAAGACCAATTAATGCGCTTTAGTAAGCAGGTATCTGATGGTTACGATAAAGACCTTCGGGACAGAATTTCGTTATTAAAAGAATTGTCAGAGCTTAAAACAATTAATGCAAAAATGAGTGACGATGCGCTTAATCTCACCCGCGCACTAAAAGGTGATAATAAGTTGCAAGGGAATTGGGGGGAGATGGTGTTGGAGCGGGTGCTTGAAATGTCGGGGCTTCAGCGGGATAGGGAATATATCTTACAGCCTAGTTTTAAACAAGAAAATGGGACGATTTTACGTCCAGATGCAGTGGTTCAATTGCCAGAAGGCAAGTCGGTGGTTGTTGATAGCAAAGTCTCGCTTAAATATTGGGAGCAGGCTGTTGCAGCACAGAATAGCGAGCAAGCGAAAGAGGCGATGAAAAAACATGTGGATTCGCTTAAAAGCCATATTAAAAATTTGTCCAGCAAGCAATACGATACACTCCCCGAGATAGTGTCCTTGGATTTTGTGCTGATGTTTATCCCCATTGAGGCTGCCTTTATTAAGGCGTTGGATGATGAGCCGGAACTATATCAATTAGCGAATGACAAAAATATTATGCTGGTGTGCCCTTCAACGTTACTTGCGACCTTAAAGGCTATTCGTTCAGGGTGGCAACATGATCGTCAAAGCCGCAATGCCTTGGAGATAGCGCAGCGTGCTGGAGCCTTACACGATCAATTTGTGTTATTTACAGATGTCTTGGAGGATATTGGGGATAAGCTTGGCAAAGCGTCGGACGCGTATGAGACGGCGCATAAGCGGCTTTCTAGTGGCAAAGGAAGCTTAGTTAATCGAATTGTTCAGCTGGAGCAGTTAGGGGCGAAAACTAAAAAAACGTTGGTGCTTCAATCTGAAGAGGTGCTGGCTGAATTGGAAGAGACAAGGTAAGCCAGTATTGCTGTTAAGGTGATCCATTTTGCAGCTGAAGTGAGGCAGAGCACCTGGAAGCCTATTTCAGATGTAAGTTGGTTAGAGAGAAAGCATAGATGTAGAGAGTTTTCAATGATATCTAGGGAAGCTGCGAGTGCTGGCAACAATAAAATCCAAGGGAATGTTTTGTGAAAAGATTGTTGTTGGTTTGTTGATAGGTATCTTATAAATCGCGCCCGTATGAGTAAGGCGGTTAGCATTACCCAGTAAGCGATGGCCAATAAATAGCCTGTAAATAACCATTTTACATAGTAATAGAGCCCTTGATCACCCCAGGCTGCAACGATGCGTTGTGCATGAAGCACATCAAAAGACAGTTGAAGCTGAAGTACACTAAACCCACTTGTTGAGTCTACATTCGGGTAGATAACAAAAAACACGATACTTGATAACAGTAAAGTTAGCAGCGTGCTGATGATAAGTGTGACGGGGTGCCCAAAGAACTCAAGAAACAATGTACCTGGACGATAGTTGCACTGTAAGCCAATTTTCGGCTTAAAGTCGGTGGTATGCCCTTGAGTAATAAGTGTTAGCGTCATTACGATTGTCACGTGTTATATCGAGAGGGTATGCAGCCCTGTGAATAGTTCCTTCTTTAATATGGTAATTTTAACGAAAAGGATGTGGCAGGAGTTAGCAAAAAAAATGGTAATATTCACAAAAAAAAACCCGAAAGCCTTGGGGGAGGCTTCGGGTTAAGACCAAATAGGAGTTAAATGTGGCACACGATCCTCGCGTACCTGGACTACTTTCGTAACCCAACTAATAATTGTTCTCACGTTTGGGGGGAAGTGAGCAACATTAGTAACAGTAAGTATTATCAATATCTGGGAAACATCCAGTTTATTTGTGATATTTATTAAATGGATTGGTGCTTAAAAACGGTTAGATCTGAGTGGTATGGGTATATAAAAACGGGTGCTTCGTATAGTTGTTTGAAACATAAGCATTTATTAGCAATGTAGTGAAATAGCCCTTGTTTGTTACGGGGGGGTATTGTCACCAAATTTGTGTTGTTCAATGGAGCTAATGGATGAAAGGCTATTGTTATCGTCTATTGAGGTTAGGTTGGCAGGCCTAGTATCGGTTAAATATTCAGTTTTTTCTCCAGAGACAACACCATTACCTTTCCATGGAAGTAAGTCTGCTTTGGTGTGGCTGGCAAAATCGATAAATGGATATTTAACGATATCAAAATAAGGTGATCGATCAAAATCTACAGGCAGGCAAAGCCGTGGGCGTCGTCTAAATAGCTGGACACCATTATTACCGGCTTTTTTAACAAGGGGTAAGATAGGGAATTGGATGAAGTCAAACCCCTCAGAAATAAGCGATGCACTGGCATTTTTTGTATGTTTTCCAGCCGCGTAGCGAAACAGGCCGAGCCTCCAGCTGCGAGGGGTTAGCGACCAAAACATAAAGAATCTTGCTAGGTCAAATAGCTGTAGAACGTTTTTATGGCTACCTAGGCGACTTATAGCATAACGAATGACTTGATGAGCATCTTTGTTTGCTAACCCCTTGGGGCGGCATATTCGGATATGTTCTCGCTCTAATGTGTTTAAGGGGCTGACGATGGTACCTTGGCCTAGACGGTTTTCGATAATTAGCGGAATGTCTGGCTCATATTCGTAGTGGTTGGTAATTCGTGTTCTGAGCTCTTTGTCTTCAAGGTCGATTAAACGGCCTATGTATAGCGCAGCGTGAGACCATTCGCTCTCAGATACTGTTTTTAGAGTATTGTCAGCTTTGCTGCGACCCTCTACCAGCACTACGTCGCAGGGAGTTAATTCCGCTCGAATACGATCAAAATCACACAGCAGCGCATCTTTGGGCTCTGTTGATTTTGATAGCCAATCAATCAAAATGCTGATGAATTTATGTAATATGGCCATGGAGTGATCCGTTGGTTTTACAATTTCTTATAAGGTCGGTCATATGCAGGTCAGGGTATTAATTTGACCGCATTGATTAAAACATCGTCAGGCGTGTAGAAGTGTGGGGATAATCTTACGCCGCCACCCCTGTACGCGCAAATGACATTTTGCCTCATTAGCTGTTGGTAAAGGGTTTGTGACTCTATTTTATCGGATTGGAAAGTGACTATACCGGCTCTCTGTGTAGGGTCGGTAGGGGATAATATTGTGATGCCAGGTTTGTCTTGGAGCAGTGTTAACAACAAATCGATTTTTTTATTGAGCATTGTTTCTATATTGCTAAGCCCTATTTCCAACAACAGGGATAAGCTGGCTGAAAAACCGTGAATGCCAATCATGTTGGGGCTGCCACACTCAAAACGCTTAGCGTTAGATGCAATATCCCAGTCTAACGTGTCGTAATTACCAGGATTTTCAATCATGTGCCAACCAAACTGGTTAAGTGTTAGCTGATTGAGTGTGCTGGTTTTGATATAAAATACTGCAATCCCTTCAGGGCCGAGCATCCACTTGTGAGCATCGGCTACAACAAAATCACACCCAATGTCTTGAACATCCATTGGGATAGCGCCAAGACTTTGAATCGCATCGATACAGAAGAGAATACCCTGTTGATTACAATGAGCGCCTATTTTTTTGAGATCTACTCGAATACCGGTACCGTATTGAACGGAGCTGATAGAAACTAGGCGGGTGGATGCATCACAAGCGTTAATAATAGATACTTCGGGTTGGTTGTAATCTAGAGTAGCGGTTATTACACGAACGCCTTTATTGGCAAGAGATTCCCAAACAATTCGATTGCTTGGAAATTCTTGGTCGGTAATAACAATGCTATCGCCTGGTTTCCAATCTATGCCATAGGCGATAGCAGATAAGCCTTCGGAGGTATTCTTTTGAAGGGCGATTTCATCAGTCGACACCGCATTAAGCAATGTCTTTAGTTGTTGGCGTAATGTAGTTTCAACTTTGAGCCATTTTAGGTAGTTCGTGGCACCATGAGTGTTGTTTTCTAGCGCGAATGAGGAAATGGCCTGGGTAGTACGAGATGGCCAAGGGGCAACCGCAGCATGGTTCAGATAACATAACTTAGGGTCTAGAGGGAATTCGTTTTTGAGGTTGGGCATTTGTCTATACTCATAATATTCGGTATGACTGGGTGGTCGATGTTTTTGATGTGCGTGTGTATTGGTGAGAATCATCTACAATATGTAGGTAACACTCGGTAAATCATAAGATTTTGTTTACATTGATCAATATTACATGAATTAGGCGTAGGAAAGTTACATAAAATTTAGCATAATGTCGCCCAAAATATCGGGATGATTTGGTTGGAGTATTGCAATGAGTGACCTGCAGAAAGCAAGCCAAAAAGCTCAAGAGTTTCGCAGACGGGAAGAAGATATCCTGGAGCGGGCGCAAGAGCTTTTTATTGCCCATGGAGAGGAAAAGGTAACCGTAGAAATGATCGCGGATGCCGTGGGGATCGGTAAGGGAACGATCTACAAGCATTTTGAGACAAAAGACGAAATCTATCTGCGGCTGATGATTCGTTATGAAACGGAGCTGGCGGACGTTTTTAATAAGCTGGACGACGGCGAGGATAAAGATCGAGCGCGTTTAGCAAAAGAGTATTTTAGCTTTCGCATGAACGATCCAAAGCGGTACGCGCTGTTTGACCGTTTAGAGCACAAATTAACGAATACAACGTCTTGTCCAGAGCTTGTTGAAAAGCTGCATGATACTCGGGCATCTAATATGGAGAGGTTAACATCCATTGTTGAGTCGCGTATTTCTGAAGGGAAGTTACAAGATGTTCCTGCATATTTTCATGTGTTTGCTGCATGGGCATTGGCGCATGGCGCGGTTGCGCTTTATCACTCTAAGTTTTATCAAGAATTTATAGATGATAAAGATGGGTTCTTTGATTTTCTTGCGGAGATCGGTATTCGAATGGGAAATAAGCGCAAATAGCGAATACCACGATATATTGTGAGTACAAGTCAATCAATACTAAAAAGGCCTGCTAATGCAGGCCTTTTTAGTATTGATTGGAAGGGCGTTAGTTTAGGAAAATAGAGCAGAAAGGAATGATGGGGCTTTGCGGTAAAGTGTTGATATATCAATATCATAACTGCCTGCAGGTAAGCAGCATTCTATTTCTAAAGGCTCGTCTGATGGGTTTTGGTTGTGTGTATAGAGATCCAGCACCCGGTGCTTAACGGCAGTTTTGTTTTCGTCTAACACCATAATGATTTCAGGTTGCAAACGTTTGTTTTTTTGATTGCTTGTTACAACACCTACATGTTGATTGTTTAATTTTACGATAGTGCCGGGGGGGAATAACCCTAAGGCTTGTATAAAAGATTCAATGAGTTCTGATTGAAATAGATGGTCTCGCTCTTGGTACATGGCACTAAGCGCATCGGATGGGGATAGTGGTGTAGTGTTAAGCTGCGAGCTAATGGATGTCTCGTAGTAATCTACCAGGCCGGCAATTTGACCATATAGAGGAATCTCAGTATCTTTTAATTGCTGAGGAAATCCTGAACCGTTAAACCGCTCTTCATGGGTGGCCACGGTGTTGATAATGTCTTTTGACAATGACTTGGACTGGCTTAGTAATTTGAGAGCAAGGGTTACGTGTTTTTTATAAAGCAAATTTTCACGGATGCCCGAGAATTCGGTTGTAGTGTTGGGTGATGAGGGCAGCATAAAGAGCCCTACTTTACACAAAACTACGCCAGCAGCGAGGGTTTCTAGTTTGTGCTCAGGTAAGCCAATTTCACGGCCTAAAATTGCAGCCCAAATGGCACAATTAATGGCATGTTGGTAAAGGGGAGTGCCTTCACGCTTCATTTTAGTAACCCAAACCATCGCATCTGGATTACGTACAATACTGGCGACCGCTAATTTTGTGCTCTCTACGGCTGATGCGATATCAACTTCAGTACGGTTTTGCAATTGTGTCGCCATTAACGTGACGGTGCGATTTAGGTCACGATAAATTGACTGAGCTTTTTTGAGTTCTTTTTTGAACGGGGCCTTGATTTCGTATTTTACCGGGCGCCTTACAAGGATCTTTTGCGGGCGCGTCTGTGTATCTCTTTGGTGTTTGGGCGAGTATTATTAGATTGTTTTTCTTTTGCCTTGTAGTTTTGTGGTGATCTGGAGCGTAACGTGTCGATAAAAACAAACTTGCAGAAGCCAGCAAGCGAGGTAACGTCTTCTTCGCCGTCAATGTAGAAACCTTGAATGGGAAATGGCGTCATATGCCAAGGACAGTCTAACTTGGACACATACATGCCCAGCGTAAGATCTCCTATTGCAATTTTTCGTTGAAATGTCGCCATAATCGTTTAGACAGGGTGTCTAGCCTCGTTGTTTCGTTTTGAATCGCTTTATCAGCTGTCAATATCAGTCTGCACATGCCGTGCCGTGTTTGGCAAAATGCTTATCCCTGTCGTCGTCTTGGCATTCCTTTATGTTGCAGTTCATGTATAAAGGTCGATAGCTTACTGTAACGCAACTGGACAGGAGTAATTAATACTGGGTCACACTACCTATAGATCATTTTTTGCGTTTTGACGGGAAATTGATCAGGAATTGTTATTATGGCGCCCATTTTGACGTAAACAATAGGAAAGTGAAATGACTATTTTGGTCACTTTTTGGCATATTTCTCATTTATGTAGCTTTATTTGAGAAAAACGCATGAAGTGGTAATAATTTGGGGAAAACTGATGTGGAAAAATAGGATTAGGCATTGCAAATAATTGAAGCTGAAGGTCATCGGTGTGGTGTGGTTATTTCTGGCGATGAGGCCTGGGGTAGGGATAAGTTGGCCCAATTATATGGGGTGTTGCAGCCAGCGAATGCACTGTGGCTTGCGGATACACTATCTTGCTTGCCTGATTATGCAATACACACGGGGCGCCTGGTAACACGGGGACAGGTGGTTTCGTTGCTGGGAAGTGAATCTGACGTTCTTGTTGTAGATGGTTATAGCGGGTTGAACCCAGATTCAGTGGCTGCGCTTGCGGGAACCATTGTAAAAGGTGGCGTTATGATCATTTTGGCACCTTGGTTAGATCAGTGGGGGTCTTTCTGTGACCCCGAATATCAAAAGATAGCGGTATATCCATACTCACCTGCAAGTATTCCAGGTATGTTCTTGCAGCGCTTTAGCCAAGTGCTGAGCCAGTATTGTGACAACGATAACATTATCAAATTAGACATCAATACTGATGATGACGCTCTTGAGTTGATCGCCAAGGTTTTTCGCCCTAATTTTAATATAGAGCTTGTTGCTCAAGGTCTGTCTCATGGTAAACATTCGTTTATTTGTACTGATAGCCAGCAAAGGGTGGTAGAGGCAGTTAAGCGAGTGTGTACTGGGCATAGAAAACGCCCCTTGGTGCTTACTGCTGACAGAGGCAGGGGGAAATCTGCCGCTATTGGAATGGCGTTAGCCGACCTTATTCAAACATCGGGCCCCTATCACTTCATTGTGACAGCTCCAAGCCTGATGGCAGTGGAGCGACTATTTGCTCATTGTGCCGACGTGTTGGGGGTGGCAATGAATACGTCTGGAGAATTGTGTTGGCAAGGCTCCACCGTGCGTTATTGTTTGCCGGATCTGGTAGATGAGCAGTTAGGGGAGAGTATGTTGGTTGTTGATGAGGCGGCTGCGATAGGCACCACTATGTTGACGCAGTGGCTGGACTCGTTCTCTCGCTTGATATTTTCTACCACTGTTCACGGTTACGAAGGCTCGGGTCAAGGTTTTTCACTTCGGTTTCAACAAACATTAACGCAGGTGATGCCACAGCATAAGCGTCTTACATTAACTAAGCCTATTCGTTGGGGAGAAGGAGACAAGGTTGAAGCATTTATTAATGCAGCATTTTTACTGAATGCAGACGTAGATAGCATTGATGACATTGAACGAATAGGAACGAATATTGTTGATATTGATGTTGAGGTGGGCGATGCAGCAGTAGATGGAGCTGACCATTTAATACACATTCGGCGTATTGATAGAGCGGAGCTTGTAAAGCAAACATCAATATTAACAGGGTTATTTGGATTGTTGATCACCGCTCACTACAAGACAACTCCGGGAGATTTGCGTAATTTATTGGACGGCCCTAATTTAGAGGTGTTTGTTGCGACGCATTATGACGGTGTTACTGAAAGGGTTTTGGGAGGTTTGTTATTAGCAAAAGAAGGCGCATTTGATGAGGCGTTAGCTTCTGCAATTTGGCAAGGACAGCGGCGCCCGAGGGGACATGTAATACCGCAAACACTGGCAGTGCAATGTGGTTATGAAGAAGGGTTGAAATCTAAGTCTGCGCGAATTATTCGAGTTGCTGTTAACCCACGTATGCAGCAGCAAGGACTCGGTAAGCGTTTAGTTATGGCTGCTGAGTCTTATTCCAAGTTGCAAGGGTTTGAATGGTTAGGTTCGAGTTTTGGTGCTACAGAGGCTTTGGTTAATTTTTGGCGTGCCTGTGGGTTGAGCCCTGTCAGGGTTGGCATATCGCTGGATGGGATAAGTGGTAGTTATTCTACCTTGGTATTGGCTCCGCTTTGTGAGGCGGTTGAGCCTGATTTTGTATTATTACGCAGGCAGTTTCATGACCATTTCTTGTTGGCACTTAAAAATTATTATCAAAAGATGCCCACTGAATTACTTTTGTGCTTTCTTAAAGGAGAAAAAGGAGAGGTTGCTACAGCTGACGCTAGGGCGTGTCAGCGAGATGTTGATGGTTTTTTACAGTATCAGTGGCCCTATGATGTGGTTTTTCCAAGTTTACAGCGATGGTTTTTGGGTTTGTTATTTTCGGGCAATGTTATTGCCTCTAACGATGATATCTCTGTGCTAATGGAGTTGTTTGTTCGTCAACAATCGTTGGAGCAAGCCGTTAAGTGCTGGGGAAAAGGCGGAGAGAAAGCGTTTATAAAAAGGCTCAAAATAGTTGTTGCAACTGTAAATGATAACATATCTCATTTACATTCGAGTTGAAATACTTATACTTGCCGCAACTTAGAGAGCTTTTTTTAGAGGAACGTCATGAAGTCAACTTTCAAAAAAACACGATTATCTATTGCTATTGCTGCTTCAGCATTCTTTGTCAGTGGGGTTGCTGTAGCTGATACCAATGCTGAAATTCAAAATCTCAAAAAGCGTATTGTGCAGTTAGAGCAGTCAATAATAGCGCAACAAACAAGTGCTCCAACTGAAAGTAAGAGCATCGAGATTAACATAAGCGGTGTTGTTGAAGTGGAAGCCGGTTATGTAAGAAATGATGGGTATGAAGGTAAAACTAGTAGCGACATCGTGTTGGCTACCGCTCAATTAGCATTTGAGGCAGATGTTGCTGAAGGCGTTAATGTTCAAGTAGCACTTTTGCATGAAGAAGACGATGACGGCACCGAGATAGAGGTTGATGAGGCGCATATATCATTTGAACGGGGTGTGATATTTGCGAGTGCGGGCCAGGTTTATGTACCGTTTGGTGGGTTTGCTTCCAATCTTGTATCTGACCCTTTGACACTTGAACTTGGCGAAACTCGAGAAACTGCTGTTGAGGTGGGAGTAAACGCGGGCCCTGCTGCTGCTTCTATCTATGTGTTTAACGGCGATGTTGATGATAATGGCGCAACTGACAGAAGTAAAACAGAAATGTACGGTGTGTCACTTGGTTTAGCCGATGGTGATGATGCCTTCTCTTATGAATTTGGACTTGATTATATAAGCTCAATTGCTGACACAGATACACTCCAAGACGCGATAGTGGGTGGTACTGTAGATGATTATGTTTCTGGTGTTTCCATTGATGCTTCTGTTCTCATGGGTGCAGCAAATGTAAATCTTGAATACACAACGGCGAGAGGGGAATTTGAAGCTAGCGAACTGGCATTTGATGGTAAGGGTGCAAAACCTGCAGCATTTAATGTTGAGGTTGGTTATGTTGTAAATGTAGCGGGCTTTGAGACTCAGCTAGCTGCGTCTTATCAACGAACAAAAGAGGCGCTAGCGTTAGGGCTTCCGGAAAAACGTATTGCTTTTGCTGCATCAACCTTGGTTGCAGAAAATACAAGTCTTAGTATCGAGTTGGCTCGTGATTATGATTATGGGCAGACTGATACAGGAACAGCGGAAGAGACTGCCGCCGAAGGAACTGGCGAAACATCTAATATGGCAACTTTTCAGCTGGCAGTAGCTTTTTAATATACGGTAGTTATGAGCGGGGCGTATGAAGCCCCGTTTAATGTTGAAATATTCGTTTATTACCTTTTTAGTTGATACTAATCAAATTCATTTTGTAACATGCGTTTTATGGTCTCCCAGTGACAAGTTTTCGTACCCGTTTTGGGAGGCTTTGGTGTTTTTTGAATTGGCGTTGCTTGTAGGTTACAACCATAATTTGCGGGCGGAGGGCGGTATCGCCTTGAGTCATTTGTCAGCTTCTGGGATGAACTGGTAGGGTAAAAATCCCCTTTCATGTTCATTAATTCGAATGGCTTTGCCGATGGGGGGGAACGCTCTTTGTGGACAATTTGTTCGTTCGCAAACGCGACAGCTCACTCCTATCGGGATAGAGGCATTTTTGTCTTCAAGATCAAAGCCCACTGAGTATATCAAGTTGGGTGCATGATGTATCTCACACCCAAGCCCAACAGCAAAGGTTTTTTGTGGCATTAAATATCCCCCCTCTGTTCTAGTAACGGTTCTGGCAAGACAGAAATACCGTTTACCATCAGGCATTTCGGCTACCTGTCGTAATATCTTTCCAGGGGTTGCAAATGCTTCATGTACATTCCAAAGGGGGCAGGCACCACCTACTTGGGCAAAGTGAAAACCTGATGCACTTTGACGTTTGGATATATTTCCTGCCATATCAACGCGTACAAAATAGAAAGGGATGCCTTTTAACTTGGGGCGTTGTAATGTGCTGACTCGGTGACACACTTGCTCAAAGCTGACATTAAAGTGGATTTGTAGACGTTCGATGTCGTACTTCTCTGCCTGGGCTCGCTCAAGGAATTGCTCATAGGGCATTAATAGTGCCCCGGCATAATAATTTGCCAGGCCAACGCGGCATACCGCTGCTGATTGTGGATTGCTGAGGTTGCCCTCGGCAATAATGCTGTCGAGCAAATCGCCTTGTTCTAATAAGCAAATTTGATGGGCTAGTTGAAACACTCGCTGTTTGTGAGATAGAAGTTTTGATAGGGTTAATATTTTACGTGATGTATTAAATGCTCTTAGCCCATCATTTTCCCCGACAAGATCAACACGAATGTTATGGCTGCGCTCTAAGTAATGTACAAGTTGCGCTTCGCCTTCACCTAAAGATAAACCTTCGTTGTTGAATAAAGACTCTGCTGCTTTATCAAGATCATCAAAATAGTTGTTCTTATAATAAAAGAAATCGCGAACCTCTTCGTAGGGGAATTGTGGCCCCTCGACAGCTCTTACCGCCTCATCCCCCGCAATCTCGTGGGCAAGGTCTGCATAGTTGTGTTTGGTTTGTGAATAGGCGCGATACAGCGTTAGGAAATGTTTGGCAAATGCAGGCGAAGAGGAGACTGCATCACGCAGATCACGGATATCAACATTTTCACCGCTACCATTATTTTTGTGCGAACCTTTGCTGATATGGAACAGGGGGTCATCTAAACAGTTTAGGACTTCAGATGCTAGGCGTTCATCCGCTCCTTCTGAGAAAGATTGCAGGTCGATGTTGTAGGTAGCACTAAGTTTTAGCAACACTTGCACTGTAAGAGGGCGCTGGTCATTTTCGATTTGGTTTAGATAGCTAGGTGATATATCTAAGCTTGTGGCCATGGCGGCCTGAGTTAATGCTAAATCTTCCCTGAAACGCCGTAACTTGCCACCTAAAAAAGTTTTTCGGTTTCGAGACGGTGTTTTTTTGTGGCCTGAATGTTTCATTGGTATCCAGCGGCTGTTGCTTGAGTTGTCTGAAAGCGAGGGTGATAGTGATCAATTGTAGGGCACGGTTATCAGAAAGTGTTCTTTTTTTCAGCTTTGAAAACTTTACAAAATTTGCAACATTGCAAGTTTTGTTGTGAAGATGTTTGCACGCCAGCACTTATATATCAAGGGCCTGTTGAAGATTGTGTAAAAATGCAAATAATAGGACTCATCATTTAGTGTATTTGTTGTTGGCAAATATTACTGTTTATTCCTCGCTTGCATAGATAACTATATAGGTTGCTGTTATGTCTGATTTTCAAGCTCCTCTTCGTAATATCCGATTTACTCTGTTTGATGTGTTTCATGCTGACCAGATGTGGGCAGCTAATGCCACATTGTCGGAAGTCGCAGATAGAAGCACCGCTGATGCAATGTTGGAGGAAGCAGCAAAAGTAACAGAGCAGGTTGTTGCCCCGATTAACCGCTCGGGTGATGAAGAAGGTGTTGTGTGGAACGAGGGTAAGGTGACGACACCGGCAGGTTTTAAAGAAGCGTATAGCACTTATTGTGAGGGCGGCTGGCCCGGGATTACTGGTAATCCTGAATTTGGTGGTTTTGGCATGCCAAAGGCTCTTGGGGCACAAATTGATGAGATGCTTTACGCGTCCAATAGTGCATTTGCGCTTTATCCAAACCTAAGTGCTGGAGCAAGTCTGGCGATAGAGGCGCATGCCAGTGAGGCCTTGAAGGCGGTCTATTTACCAAAGATGTATGCTGGAGAGTGGACAGGCAGCATGTGCTTAACTGAGCCTCATGCAGGTAGTGACTTGGGAACAATTCGTACTAAAGCTGAACCACTTGATGGCGGCGTGTACGCGATAACGGGAACCAAGATCTTTATTACTGGCGGAGAACATGACCTTGCTAGCAATATTGTTCACCTAGTATTGGCTAGGTTGCCTGGAGCACCAAAGGGGCCGAAAGGTATTTCCCTGTTTGTTGTTCCAAAAATCAATGTAGATGAGCAGGGGGCGTTACTTGAGTCAAATACAGTGAGTTGTGGTTCCATCGAGCACAAAATGGGAATCAAGGGTTCTGCAACGTGCGTAATGAATTTTGATGAAGCCAAAGGGTATATTGTTGGCGAGCCAAATAAGGGCTTGATGTATATGTTCACCATGATGAACTATGAACGCCTGTCTATTGGTATTCAGGGCTTAGGCTGTGGAGAAATGTCCTTACAGAGCGCGGTTGCTTATGCCAAAGAGCGGCGACAGGGCAGGGCGCCAACGGGAGCCGTAGAGCCTGAAACTTATGCTGATACTTTGCTTGTTCATGCCGATGTACGGCGTATGTTATTGACGATGAAGTCGTTGACGGAGGCAGGCCGCGCCCTATCCACTTATGTGGCAATTCAGCTGGATACAGCAAAATATGCAGATCAGCCAGAGGAAAAGGGGCGTGCAGTAGAAATGGTGGCGTTATTAACACCTATTGCAAAAGCTTTTTTGACGGACATGGGGCTAGATGTCACGGTTTTGGGCCAACAAGTGTTTGGTGGCCATGGCTATATCCGTGAATGGGGGCAGGAACAGTTGGTTCGTGATGTCCGAATCGCGCAAATATATGAAGGTACCAACGGTATCCAGGCTCATGACTTGCTGGGGCGTAAGGTAACGTTCAATCGAGGTGAAAATGTTAAGTTGGTTGCACAAGAGATAGAAGCTTTTGTCGCAGATATTAAGAGCCAAGGGTTAGATCCGTATTGCCAGGCATTAATGGTGGGCGTTACTAATTTAGTGGCGTTGACGGATGAACTAGTGGCTAGGATTGACGAAAACCCTAATGAGTTGGGCGCTGCTGCGATGGAGTACCTACATTATTTTGGATACATAATGTATGGCTACATGTGGCTTAAAATGGCTGTTGTAGCAGAGCAAAAAATCATTGGTGATGACGGTTTTTACCAATCTAAGCTGGATACTATGAAGTTTTATTTTGATCGGGTTTTTCCGAGAACTTCAGGGTTGTATGAAACCATACGAGCGGGCTTTGATTCTATGGATGTGAATGTTGATTGGCTCTAGGTATACGGCATGTAGAAAGTGTAGATTTTTGTAACAAATGGGTTATCTCAGTCGGGGGAATTGTTAGTATCTAGAAACGTTGATACAGGGACAGTGTCGGCGAGCAAGGGTGCTGATCGTATCAGTACCGTTTCCTGTATACAAAAAAAAGGCGATAATAATGACTTATATTAAATTTGCAGTAGTTGCAGCGATGGTAGTTGGTTTGACTGGTTGTGGTATCGATTTAGGGCCTGGTTGCACATTACTTTGCTTTAGTAGTTAAGTTATATAGCTAAGTTATAGCTAAATATGCCGAGCATAGCGCTGGTATTGGAAACCTCTTGTAATGGCGACATTCAAGAGGTTTTTTTATGTCTTGATGAACCGTTATGTTATATGCGTATGACCCATACCTAAGGTTTTTCCTCTTCACTAATTTTATGCCTCTTATCTAAAGCTTACGCTTTTTCGGCCGATAAAAACCTATTGTAGGAGTAGTATAAATACTACGAGTTTGACCGATAACCATAAGGCCGGCACATGTCAGCAGTTTTTTCTATTATCGTTGTGGCTAATGACGTTAACGATTCCTCGTTAGTGGAGATTGCGCAACTAGAAAATGAACATGTCGAATTACTTGTTTGTACAAATGATACAGGGATGTTTGATGCAGCGTTGTTGAATGCTGCAATTGAACAAAGTTCGAGTAAATATTCGTTGATACTCAAAGACCATCACTTAGCTGTGTCAGAAGGGTGGCTAGATCAGCTAGCGAATATTGTTGGTGATAACCAGTTGTTGGGTGCATCCGGTTATTCGGTACTGCGAGCGACGGGCGTTCAAATGGCAGCTCATGCGGGAGTTGAAGAATTAGTTGCAGTGGCACCAGGTAATCAAAGAGTAAGCCCTGGAGGGGCTGTCGATGAACCGGTTGCATTGACCGAGGATTTCTTGTTTTCTTCCAGTGACTACTTGCGTTCTCACGCCTTTACGTCGGTGGATTTCTTGGCAGGTAGTGCAAATGTTGGAAACTTTGTTGGCCGATATTCACTTCGAATGAAGTTGAACAATAACAGCTCCTTAACGGTTGTTGGGGTTGCTGCCAAGGTTGCTAAAGGGATGGTGACGGGGGAAAGTAAAAAAACTAAAAAACGCAAAAAGGAAATAAAGTCATTTTTGCAAGGTTATGATGGTTTGTTCCCTATTAACGAAGTGGGAATACGATGCTGGCAGAATAATGCTGATGCGTTACAGAAATATGACGAGGGCATAGCGGCTTCCATTATTGACGGTTTGTTTGTTGGTGTAGATTTACAGTTTAAACAAAAGCAGAAAGGCCGCATTGTAGTTACTGGCAAACTCAACGATGTTATTTTGTCGGATACTAGTGTCAGAATGAATAAGTTACCGAGCAATGAAACGGTTGTATTGTTTGGTATTGGAGCGGGTGAGCTGGTTGAAACGTTATTGCGGGATACCAACAATGAAGTGCTTATTGTTGAGCCTGAAGCAAAACTGATTAATTACTTATGGATGCGTTATGACTGGTCTGGCTATGTAGAAAATGGTCGTTTACGTTATATGCCAATTGCTAATGAACATGCTATTTTGCATTCAATATCGATGATGCAAACAAGCCGGTTTTTGCAGCAAATCTTGGATGTGAATAGGGTTCCTACTCAAGTGATTCGTTCTGGGTCATACCACTTATACCCCACTTTTTATAAAACTTTAGAGGTGTCTCTGAATTGGTTTTTAAAATTAAATCGAGTTGCAAAAACCTGGGTTGGAAAAGAAAAGCAAGTATATGATGTCACGATTGTTAGCCCCCGCTGTGCAATATTTGTGGATTTTGCGGAATGTTTGCATCGATTGGGTGTAAGAACGCGCATTTTAAATGTGCCGGATAAAGCAAACGAGTTAAGGGAAGATGATATTATTCAGCTCTTAGCTAGCCTTAATGTTGATGCGAGTAAACTCATTGTTTATCGTAATCGAAGCTTTATTGAGTCAGAAGATATTTCGTTGTCTGCGGGGTTAGAAGACCGTATACCGGGCGCTCAATTGAGTTGGTGGTGGGATGTTCCAAATGTTGCCAGTTTTATTGATATGCAGCTGACCAAGCATAGTCGGCCAGCGCTGGCGTTTGCCAATGATATTTTACCCGTGCTTCCTGAAGGTTCTGTATGGTTGCCACCAGCAGCACAAAGCCAATTTTGCACGGGTGAATTATATCAGGGGGAGCTTATACCTGGTGTAAGTTTTGTGGGTCAAAGTCGTATTGCGCACTTGAAAACACAACTAAGAGTGATCTCTGAAATATTGCCTATTGTAGGCGGGGCAAGGTTTGATGCATTGATACCCATGTTTGAACATTATGATAGCTATGGTGAGTTATACCGGCGCATTGTGGATGTTGCAGAGGATATTGATCAGGAGTTGGAGGTTCATTCGATCAAAATGCCTGCTCAGGTGTATTACCTCAAATACATTTTGAAAATGGCTGAGTCTGCAGCTTTTCGAGTCGCCTCTATCGAGGCTTTGGCAAAGGCAAATGTACCCTTGTCGATTTACGGTGATGATGAATGGGTGAGCAGCGGTGTTGTGCCGAACCATTCATTCAAAGGGGTTATACAACGAAAAGAGTTACGGGCATTGTATGAGCAATCTCAGCTGAATTTGAATTTGAATTTTATGCAGGTTTCTTCCACGGTTAACCCAAAGGTATTGGATATCGCTGCATGTGGAGGGCGAGTGTTAACGGATGTACGGCCTGAGCTGGATGTGTTATATCCTGATGTTGCTATTAGGCCTCGCGTTTTTACCGGTGTGAATGAATTACCGGGTATTGTTGAAACCTTGTTGAATGAGCATTCACCCTGTGCTGATGAAAGTCAGTTACGAGCTATTGCAGAAAGAACGAGAAGCCATCACAGCATGCAAAATAGGGCGCGTTGGTTGATTGAAAATTTCTCATTGTAAAAATCTAGAGGGTAACTGTTCTTGGAATAGATAGTAAGGAGGGAATTGAGTCGTCTAAAAATACCCTTCTTGCTGAGAAAAAAGTCAAAAAAGCCACTCAACCTGGCAAATTGGTCTAGAATTAGGAAAAAGTCTTTGTATATAAAGCACCTATAGGCAGGTTGATAACAAATGAATGGTTCTTTTTTGAGAAAACTGCGTCGAATTTCTCCTTTAGTTGTATTGGTTGTTGCATTGCTTGGTTCTATCGAAGCCCGGGCAGATTTTGATGATGCGGTTAATCATTATCTAAAGGGTTTTGATGCCTGTCAGGAAGCCAATGGATTGCTGAGGGCAAACCGTATATCTGCGGCAAAGAAAAAGCTAAATGTATATAACAAATACCTTTCCGAAGCGGAGAAGATGGACTCCAGCATCGTAAAAACCAGTAAGCGGGATATGGAAGGCAATATTAAGTTTTGCCGCCGTGTTGCTACCAATATTGAGGTTGAGCAAGCTACCCCATTTATTGATAAAGCGATAGCGCAATGTGATTTGGCTCAGAAGGCTCTAAAAGAGAAAAAACCTGATGCTGCAATGGAGCATTTGATGGCCTTTAAGGTACACAAGGAAGAGGCTTGGAATATTACTGAAAAGCTAACGGATATTTTCTCAATACGAAATCAAGTCAAGCGCTGTCAACGGCTAGAGAAGAAAATACTGTCCGCTGGGAAAAAACAAGAAGCATTTAATTTAGCTATTGAAACGGTTAAGGAAGAAAGTCAGTCTTATGCGCAGACGTGCAATCAAGCATTCACGGTTTTAAATGTAAAGTCTATTGATGAGGTTTCGATTAAAAATGCGGGGAAATCTATAAAACTTGCCAAATCACATAAGAAAAATGTGAAAGACGAGACTGCCGCATTTGATATATTTGCAGCAAACCCTGAGCATGAGGCCAATGCGCTGGTTGCCGCAAACCTGAAAAAAGGTGATGTTTGCCTTGCTAAAGCAGAAAAGCTTGCTGTTAAAAAGCGTAAAGACTTGGATAAAGCGAATAAGACGCTGAATAATTACATTTCAGCATTGGCCAAATCTGCGAAACAGTGTGAAGCGGCAAGATCAATTACCAAAACTAAAGCAAGTGATAAGGTATACGGTAAGGCAAAAAATGCGTATCAAAAAGCGCAAGCATCTGAGAGTAAGCAACGTAAGAGCTTGCGAAAAGATAAGTACTATTTAGCCTACTCTAACTCCCCAAAAGTTAAGGACATTAATCGAACCTTATCAAAGGTTAGTGCTTGTTTAGCGGATACGAATAAGCGGATGTCTAAGATGTTTGCTTCATTGAAAGCAGCAAAGAAAGCCTTGGCTCAAAAGAAAGCGAAAGAAGATGCGGCTCGTTTAGCGAAAGCGAGTGCCGCTGAGAAGGCAAAAATCAAAGCTGAATTAGCGAAGAAGAAGAAACAGGCAATTGCAAAAGCCGCAAAAATAGCGAAAGCGGCTGCCGATGCAAGGGCGGTTGAGGTTGCCGCGGCTAAGGCCACTGCTAAAGCTGCAGCGAAGGTGGCGGCAAAGGCTGCTAAGGCTGCGGCCAAAGCGGCAAGTCTTGCGTCGTCTTCTAGTGCTGCAACGAGTTCTGCAGAAAAGGTAACGCTTACAGAAAATACGGTAGGAGCGATTTCATCCATTACGGGTGTTATTACCTTTAATCAAATATCCGAATCTATAGCGGTCATTTACGCCAATGGTGCAGATCCTAGCGGAGATATGGTCTTTGCTGAGTTGGGCCGAAGTGGTTTTGATAAGGATGTTTATGTTGTCTCACCGGGAAGCAAGATCACGATCAAAAATAAAGACAATACTCTGCATCGCATAAAGGCGACAGATGATTACAATGGCATTTCTAAAAATATGGTAAAACTGCAACCAAGACAAAAACGAGCGGTTAAGGTTAGTTGGAAGAAAGACACCGTTGTAGAGATGCGGAGTAATAAAGGGGCTTTGTCGGCAAGTTACGTTGCCAATGTTCCAAGTGGTGCATTTCAGGTTGTTGAGTTTTTAGTCGGGAAGTCGTCACACGGGTTTAGTTTTACGACAGTACCATCGTCTGCAGATACAGTGACGATGTTGATACCAAATCATGACCCTATTGTTGTTAGTTTTGCATTGGGGGGTAGTCAAAGGGTTCCATTGGTTAGGAAAGGGCAGCAAGTAGGTGAGGTGGAGTTGGAGCTGAACTAGTTTATATAATTTACATCTATAACGATTAAAAGCGGCTTATGCCGCTTTTAATCGTTATAGATAAGTGGTTTGTTTGTTGGAAAGGCCGTATCATGCGCCGCAAATGATGAGTGGGAGAAAGTAATTGTTAAGTTATCGACATGGTTTTCACGCAGGTAATTATGCTGATGTACTTAAGCACAGTGCGCTGGGGCTGGTACTTGAGTACATGTGCAAGAAAGACAAGCCATTTGCTTATATAGACACACATGCAGGTGCGGGTAGCTATTCGCTAAAGAGCGATATGGCGATCAAAACGGGTGAGTTTAATGATGGGGCATTGAAACTTTGGGAACAAGAGAATTTGCCAGAAGAGTTAGCCCCTTATATGCATGCCTTAAAAAAACAGAATAAGAAAGACAGCTTATCTTACTATCCAGGATCCCCTCAGGTCGCACTTTCATTTCTGAGATCGAATGACGCAATGCGGTTGTTTGAGTTACACCCGAAAGATGCTGAAATTTTAAAGAAAAACACACCCTCTAAAAATCGCTATCAGGTTGAACATAAAGACGGGTACGAAGGTTTGAAGTCGGCACTCCCCCCTGTAAGCCGTCGTGGGGTGGTGTTAATTGATCCCTCGTATGAGCTTAAATCAGAATATAGAGCGTCAATAAAAGCCATAGAAATGGGGGTTAAGCGGTTTTCTACGGGTACTTATATGCTTTGGTATCCTGTTGTTGATCGTAAACTCGTACAGGGAATGGAGAAGTATTGGGCTAAAACTGGGATTAAGAATGTTTTACAGATTGAATATTGTCGTGAGCCTGACTCCTTAGGGTATGGGATGACGGGTACAGGGTTGTTTATTGTAAACCCACCTTGGCAGCTTGCGAGCCAAATGACGACTGTCATGGAGGCGATGAATCGTTATATGGATTCAGGCAAGGCTGTTAGTAGTGTTGTTCAGTTGGTGGCAGAGTAAGTACGTTTGTTTTTTGATAATGCATCCCCGCATGCTCGACGGCGGCGCCTGTGCCGCCGTCGATGTATAGACTTTCGGCGTTATCGGGCTACGTCTCTTCTGGGTTTGCGATAATCTCGGATTGCTGTTCACCAATCGAAATATAAAAGCAGTTTTTTCGGTTAGTATGGCAAGCGGGGCCCTTTTGATCCACTAGAAGTAATAGTGTATCCCCATCGCAGTCGGTGCGCATTTCTTTCAGTTTTTGTACGTGGCCTGAACTTTCCCCTTTACGCCAGTAACATTGCCTGGAGCGAGACCAGTAACAAACCTGTCCTGTTTTTAGCGTTTCTTCAATAGAAAGTTTATTCATCCATGCCATCATTAGCACTTCACCTGTATCATGCTGTTGAGCAATAGCAGGAATTAATCCGTCTTGATTATATTGAAGGTTCGATATCGCTTCTTGGGTATCGAAGGTGGTATTTTTACGTTGTTTCTCTAACGATTTATAATCCATAACAGAAAATTGTCTACGTTGTATTATTTGATAGGGGTGAATTAGACATACTATGCGGAGTATTTTATCAGGTAACTCATTTGAGTATAAGTACAAGTATACCCAGATGATTAGGTTGCGGTTCTTTGTTCTGTTGTTGCTTATGAATGGGCTGTTAACGAATGCTACTTCTTTGGTGGCTCATGAGATGGGAGAAGGGGCTCATGTTCAGGTAGATCTTCGACAATCCGTCATGTCATTGCAATTGGAAATTACATTGCAAGAAGTTGTGGCGATATTTGATGTTGACGCCAACGGGGATGGCAGGATACTCGCTGATGAATATCCATTACTTGATACAACCGCTCTAGCGAAGTATGTGGTTAACCACTTAAACGTGAAGGCCGATGGTCAGGTATGTTTTTTAGAAATACCATCCCATGAAATAGTGAAGCATTCCGCGGGGGACTTTATTCGTTTTCCGATAAAACATTCATGCGAGAATGTAGAAGAGGGTATTTTTGTTGATTACCATTTGTTTTTCGATCAAAACCCCTACCATCAAGGTACGTTAACGATTATTCAGCCTCAACAGTCATCACTTTTTTATTTTTGGGATGACCAACGAACACATACATTTTCAGTTGGAAATAATCGTTTTATGATGACATTTTTGCGAAGTGTTGTTCTTGGATTTGAGCATATTTGGGTTGGTCTGGATCACTTGTTATTTTTGCTTTGTTTGATCTTGCCTTCAGTATTGATTTTAATACCTAACCCAGGGAGGGGCGTAACGTCAGAAAACAAGCGCTATTATTGGAAATCCGCTCAGTCATTGTCGGCAGTGATACTGGATGTAGCCAAAGTGGTTACCGCTTTTACGGTTGCCCATTCTCTAACCTTTGTGTTGTCGGTGATGAACTGGGTGCCCGTGCCGCCATCAGGTGTCATTGAAATTGCAATAGTGTTGACGGTGATATTAGTCGCTTTGAATAACCTTTTTCCTGTTGTTTATCAGGCCCGCTGGTTTGTTACGCTGTTGTTGGGTCTTGTTCATGGCTTTGGTTTTGCTAACGGATTGGCAGCTTATGATTTACCCTCTGTTGATGCTGGCTGGGTGTTAGTCGCATTTAATCTGGGAGTCGAATTTGGACAGCTATTGTTTGTTTGCCTGGTGATTCCGTTTCTGTTTGGCCTAAGAGAGAAGGTTTTTTATAATACGGTTGTGTTGAAAGGTGGGTCTATTGTCATTTTGGGTGTTGCTTGCGTGTGGCTGGTTGAGAGGGCTTACTGAGGGGAAGCTGAGGAGGAAACTGAATTAGGCATCAAATGCGGCTGAGAGGCCTTCTTGCTTGTGATTTTCTCTGATTCCCATTATATTCCGCGCTCATCGCGAGTTTGCAGTAGGTATTAAACGGTATGGACATTTCTATCGAGCAGTTTGAAACGATTTCCCTATATATTTGTGTTGGCGGGTTAATCTTATACATGTTTTATATCATGTATCGACTGGCTAAGGACTCCAAAGCAGGGAAAATCGGAACGATTGCCATTTTTGGAACCCTTGGGCTAGGCGTTATGGGCTTTGTTTTTAAGGAAATCCTAACCGTCGTATTGGATCTTTGAGCTAGATATATAGGCTGTATTGTTAGTCCAGGCTCCGATGGGACCACCACAATATAAATAATAAGAGGTGAATGCTGCCAATTGCAACGGCTAACCCTACTAGGCCGACAATTGACATGCCAAAAAGCTGGGGGCCGTTTTCAACGGTAGTAAGTATTGCTGAGGCGATTAGAAAACCTACAGTTACCATCAATTGGGTGTGCCTGAATTGGGCTCGTTCATGCCGTGAGACTAGGCGCTCAACAAATTGTTTGTCTATATTGGATACAGGTGTTGTGCTTTGAGGTGTAGGAAGTTGTGGCTTGGGTTCTTCGTAAATTTTGTCAACCAGTGTTAATGCTCGAATGCCCAACTTTTTAGCTAAAGCTGTAGGGCTATAACGGTTTTTTCCCCATTCTCGAATGAGAGGCTCTGCTTCTGTCATCAGGTCAAAATCAGGATTAAGTAAACGTCCAAACCCTTCTAATGTAATACATGCCTTTGAAAATAGAGCGATGTCTGGTGGCAATGCGATATCGAACTCTCGTAACAAGTCGGTAGCTTGCAGGATGAGTTGAGGGATATTCACTTCACTTAATGATAAGCCGTAAAACTGTTGGATAAGGTCTTCGCTTTCACTGGTTAGTGCATCGAAGTCGACATTTCCATCTGTCCACTCCATCAATACTGCCGCTGTGCCTGCAGCGTCCTGAAGTACAACGCTACGTGTCATTTTCATCAGTTGTTCACGGCGTGTTGAACTGAGTTTGCCTACCATGCCAAAATCCAAAATGGCAATGCGGTTTTTAGGTAAAATGAGAAAATTCCCAGGGTGTGGGTCAGCGTGAAAAAAACCATCAATAAGCATGGATTTCCAGACAATCTTTCCACCCCTGTGGGCGATAAGTTTACGGTCTAGGCCCGCAGCGTCTAGTTCCCTGGTATTCTTGGCGGGAATTCCTTCAATATACTCTTGAACATTGAGGTCTTCGCAGGTCCATTCCCAATATATTTTTGGTACCTTTGCATATTTTATGCTTTTAAGGTTTTCTGCAATACGTTCAGCATTTTTTGCCTCGATGCTAAAGTCTAATTCCCTGAGCAGAGAGCGTTCGAATTCTTTGACTATCGCGACAGGGCGGTAGCGCCTTAAATCAATGGATTGGCTTTGAGCAAGTTTTGCTAGGTATTGTATAAGGCGAATATCGGATTCAATTTTTTCACGAATATTCGGTTTACGAATCTTTAGCGCCACAGATTGGTTTTTATACGTAATTGCCTTGTGAACTTGGGCCATGGATGCGGTACCCAGTGGCTTTTCATCAATATGTTTGAAAGCTTTTTTAACGGGCATGCCCAAAGAATTTTCTAGCTGAGGCATTAAATCCTCTAAAGGTAAAGACCGGGTATCATCTTGTAGTTTTTCAAATTCTTCTATCCATTCTTGAGAAAATAGATCTACTCTAGTGGCAAGGATTTGTCCAAGTTTGATGAATGTTGGCCCCATTTCTTCCATTGCTGCACGGGCACGTGCTGGAGGTTGCTGTGAAAGAAACTCCTCAGGCATGTTGTAACGAATTAATTTACCGGCCTTTTCTAAGCTGTCAGCAAGTCCAATTCGCCGGATGATGTCCCCAAAACCAAATTTGATTAAAATATTAACAATTTCGTTTAGACGACGAAGGTCTTTTCCCGTTTTTAATATGTCCATTTAGTGCCTTTAATACTGAGAATAGCTGGGTGATTGACTGGAACTCGTGAGTTCTTTTGGCTATCTTATGGCAGAATACTTTCTATGTCGACATTAGCAGTAAAACGCTATCAATCAAGCCGTCAAATTGAATAAGAGTTGCTATGCTTACTAAGTACAATAACTCATTTTTCTTGGTGCACGGTGTTGCTACGACTAACAAATAGCGCTCAAAAGCAAATAATGATCATTTTGCAGCTCACTCTTCTCGTTATGTTTTCTGTGGTGGGAAGCGGGGTATCTGCGAACTCATTGTTCATTTCTCCTGGAACGGAGAAGGTCAATTTAGGGCCTCATGTTTCTTACTTGGAGGATAAAAAAGGAAACATGAGTGTAAGGGATGTGATACACGGCGATTATTATTGGGTTAAAAGCGATAAAACAACGGTTAACTTGGGCTTCACAACATCTGCGTACTGGTTTCGTGTATCTATTAAGAACATGAATATTGGAAATGGTGAGTGGCTGCTTGAAGAGTCATACGCTCTTATCGATAAGCTACAACTTTACGTGGTAAGTAACGGGGAGACAGTTGATTACCGTGAGTCTGGTGATGCACTGCCGGTTTCCAAGCGGCCAGTGAACCATTCTAGGTTCTTATTTCCTGTCCTGCTTCCACCCAATAGCGTAACCGATTTGTACATTCGGGCTGAAAATACAGAAGCAATGGAACTGACATTGAGGTTGTGGAAAGAAGCAACGTTTCAGGTTTCTGATAGACAAACCTTTATGGTTGATGGTTTTTTTTATGGTCTATTTTCTGTTATGGCATTGTATAATTTGGTGATATTCTTTTCGGTAAAAGAAAGAGCTTACGTATTTTATGTGTTTTATGTGCTAGCAAGTATGTTTTTTATTGGCACACAAAAAGGGCATTTCTTTTTGTGGTTCTATCCAGAATCCCCCCTTTTTCATCATTACTCTATACCGGTTGTTACGGTTATGATGATGGCGACGATTTTGATTTTCTTTGAGCATTTTCTTGAAGTCCGGCGTGCTTTTCCCAAAGTGTGGGTAACACTAAATAGTTTAATGGCGGCCATGGTTCTGATGACATTTGCGCTGCCATTTGTAGAATATAAATTGGTTATATCGGTTGTTATGGTGCTGTTGCTGATATTGGCAGTTTTGTCATTTTTTATTGTTGCCAAACTAGCGCTTAGTGGGAAAAGGACTGCGCAGGTATTTCTTTTTGGCTGGCTGAGCTTAATGGTTTGTGGCGTGTTTTTAACGTTAGCAAAGCTCGGTTATGTTCGAAATGAAATGATTGCTAACTACGGCCTTCAGGTTGCGTTTTCATTTGAAATTATTCTGTTTTCTTTAGCGTTGTCATTTCGAATCAATGAAGCAAAAGAGGCAAAGGTTGTTGCGGAAGCGCTAATGGAAGAGGAACGAGGTGGACGAATAAAGGCAGAGAGCCAGACGTTACAAAAAGAGAGAGAGTTGCGTAGGGCAAAGGAGGATGCGCTAGAGCAACAGAAAAAGTTGAATGAGAATTTGGAGCATACAGTACGAGAGCGTACGATTGAACTTGAAAAAACGATGGAACATCTGAATAAGGTGAACCAAGAACTTGAGGAATTGTCTGTTAAAGACGGCCTTACAGGTATATTTAATCGTCGTTATTTCGACAACAAAGCAGAAGAAGAATGGGATCGTGCGATGCGAAATCCTGCGATGGTGTCAATATTGTTATTAGATTTGGATCACTTTAAAGCGGTCAATGATACTAGAGGTCACCAGTGTGGTGATAAAGTTTTGCAGGTGGTTGCTCGGGCAATTGTTGATATAGCATGCCGACCTGCAGATGTGGTTGCTCGATACGGTGGCGAAGAGTTTGTTGTGTTGCTGCCAAGTACTACTCGTGATGGTGCGGAGCATGTGGCTGGTTTGTTAGTGAAACATATTGCTGATCAACGCATTATGTTTGAGGGAAAGTTGGTTCCTGTTACCGTGAGTATAGGATTAGCTTCTGTTATGCCGACTATTTCTGATAAGTTGGATGTATTGATCAGTGGTGCGGATGATGCACTGTATCAGTCAAAAGAAAATGGGCGTAACAGATATACCATTTCAACGAATAGTTAATAGAGTATTTTGGTTTGGGGTAAGGGGAAAATAATGGGGTACTTTTCTGATAAGGTTGCAGTGGTAACGGGAGGGGCTTCGGGGATTGGAGAGGCTATCGTTACGGAACTTTCGTTATCTGGCTGTATTGTTGTTATAGCTGATATCAATATTGATGAAGCCCAACGTATCGCATTAGATCTTTCAAGAGCAGGAGGGCGAGTGTTTGCACTTTCGATGGATGTTACCAATAAAGAAAGTGTTCAGACCGTTATAGATAGTGTTATTGATAGTTACGGTCAGCTGGATATTATGATAAACAATGCAGGTATTGTTGTTATATCAGAGATGGAAGACACCTTAGAAGAAGATTGGGATAGACTAATTGATATCAATCTAAAGGGTGTTGTATTTGGTATGCAGGCCGCTTATAAAATCATGAAACAACAAGGAAGTGGGCAAATTTTAAATACAGCATCGTCCTCTGGTCTTAGTCCAACACCGTTATTTACAGCGTACAGCTCAGTCAAACATGCCGTTGTTGGGTTGTCTACGGCAACCCGTGTTGAGGCTGCAACATATAATATTAAGGTTAGTGCTTTGTGCCCTGGTGTGGTGAATACACCGGTAGCAACGGGTAGAAATACCAGTAGGGGAATGAATTTAAAAACATTGTCGGGTGGTTTGCCAATGATGTTGTCTCCTAAACGGGTTGCAAAGGCCGCGTTAAAAGGGATGAAGAAGAATAAGGCAATTATCCCGGTGGGTATGGATAGTTATTTGCCATATTGGGCGAATCGGTTTGCGCCAGGAGTATATGATTTTGTGCTTGCTAAGGGGGTCCCCTTGGTTCGGAATTATATGAAGAGTGACTGATGGTTTCCTTGTGAATTATTGTTAATGCTTGACCCTAGACTTAACTCCAGGGATAGGATGAGCCATACTATTCTATGAACCCGTGTTAGAGGTAAGTCAAGTGAGTATGCAAATTGGCGAGTTGGCATCAAAATGTGGTGTACGTATCGATACCGTGCGTTACTACGAGAAACAAAAATTATTAGTACCGTCTGGTAGAACAGAGGGTGGCTACCGGATTTATTCAAAGGTGGCGTTAAGGGAGTTGCGGTTTATTCTGCGCGCAAAATCGCTAGGGTTTACCTTGAAGGAAATCCAAGAGTTATTGACATTAAAAATTGATAGAGAAAACCAGCCATGTTCATCTGTTAAAGAGCTTGCTGAAGTTAAATTAAAGGATATTGAAGAAAAATTGACGGAGTTAGGCCGAATGCATAACGCATTGACGGCTATTACGGACGCATGTTGTGGTGGTGAAGAGCCGGCCACTGCTTGTTCAATTCTTGATGCGTTAGATAAGGAGGACTCCTAGCATGGCGTTGTTTATGACAAATATCATTGATGCATTAGGGACTCTATTGGTTAACTTCTATAGCTTAAGCTTGGAGTCTGCACCTTTTTTGGTGCTCGGTTTGGTTATTGCCGGTTTGATCAAAGCGTGGGTGCCAACGGAGAGTGTTGCTAAACAGCTGGGTGGCTCTGGTATTTGGCCGATTACCAAAGCAGCGTTAATTGGCGCCCCTTTACCGTTGTGTTCCTGTAGTGTTATTCCAGTGACTCTGGGTATTCATCGTAGTGGCGCGTCGAAGGGTTCGACGGTGTCGTTTTTAGTTGCCACGCCTGAAACTGGAGCAGACTCGATCGCTATATCATACGCATTGTTAGGCCCATTTATGGCGATCATAAGACCTATTAGTGCAATTTCGAGTGCGATTTTTGCAGGATTGATTGTTAGCCTTTCTAAAGACAAGCAAGAAGGAGGGAGTGATACCCAGCATTCAGACGTTGTTGCCGACGTATGTTGCGAGAGTAAAGAGGAAGCAGAGCAAAGTTGTTGCTCGTCGGATAATCATTCCTCAGCAAAAGTTGCGCCTGTTACCGCCGGCGTGGTAAATGAAATGGTACATAAAACGCTATCAGGTTTGCGGTATGCTTTTACTGACATTTTTAACAATATGGTGTTTTGGCTGTTTATTGGTTTGTTTTTTGCCGCAATGGTAAAAACCTTTGTTCCTGTGAGCTTTCTGCAGCAATGGGGGAGTGGGCTTGGTGCAATGATAGTGATGGTGATAGTAGGAGTGCCTATGTACATCTGCGCGACAGCTTCTACTCCCATGGCGGCTGGCTTTTTATTAGCCGGTTTGTCACCTGGAACTGTACTGGTGTTTTTGCTCGCAGGACCTGCTACTAATATGGCTACCTTGGCAATTGTTAAAAAGGAGCTGGGGAGCTATGCATTGTTTGCCTATCTATGTGGGATTGTCATTTCCGCCATTGGTTTTGGATTGTTGGTTGATCAATTGGTGGTGTCATGGAATATCAATATATTAGCTCAAATTGATGGCACTCACGAGATGCTAAACCCTTGGTTGGAAGGTGTTACGGGCTTGCTATTGTTGGTATTAGCGCTTCGTTATGGTGCTGGAGTGCTCAAAAAATACACATATGCATGATTGATGTTTTTGATGATACAATTCTAGCCACAGATTTGGATATGAATTACCAACTACCAATTGATAGGAGTTAATAGTGAGCTACGATAACGAAAATATTTTTGCCAAAATCATCCGCGGAGAGTTTGGTTGTATCAAGGTTTATGAAGACGAAAAAACGATTGCGTTTATGGACATCATGCCTCAAGCCGATGGACATACTTTAGTTATTGCAAAAGAATCAGCAGAAACCTTGCCCGAGTTATCTGATGATGGCGCCGCGGCTTGTATCCAAACGGTAAAGAAGATTATTAATGCGGTTAAAATTGCCATGAACGTTCCTGCGGCAACGGTATTACAGCTGAATGGATCTGAAGCCGGTCAAACGGTTCCTCATATCCATTTCCATGTAATTCCAGGCTCAATTTTAAGTGCCAAATCGCATGCTAGGGAAATGGCAGATCAAGAGGTGCTTAAAGGTTTTGCTGAAAAAATCATTGCTGCATTAGATTAAGAGTGAAGGAGTTGTAACGTTGTCGAATCAACTGACTCAATTGCTTGGGCAATGGCACCCTTTAAAAGACACAACGGAATGGGTGTTAGGTACCGTCTATAAAACAGAAGGCCCTTGTTATCGTAAGGCAGGGGCAATGATGTTGTTTAATGGAGTTGGGCAGCAGTATGGCTTGCTAAGCGGTGGCTGTTTGGAATCAGATATTCAAAATCATGCTAAACGTGTCATGCAAACAAGCCAAGCGGTAACTCTGTGTTATGACGGTAGCGATGAAGATGATATTTCTTTTCAGTTAGGTATTGGGTGTGGCGGGACGGTTTATATTGTGTTGCAGTTGGTGAATCGAGAAAATAATTATCTGCATTTAGATAAGGTTTGGGACTCACTTAAAGATCGCAGCGGAGGTTTCTATCATCAAAAAATCCCGAATGATACCCAAAGCGAGCCGTTAAAAAGAACACAAAACTGGTTTGAGTCAAATAGCGCTGAAGAAAGGCAAGGGGCCACAGCAGGTATACAAGGTTCCTGGTTTGTTACGGATATTAAACCTGAGCCTCATCTTCTTATTGTTGGAGGCGGACTGGATGCTAGGCCTGTTGTGTCGATTGCCAAAGAATTAGGGTGGATGGTGACTCTTTGTGACCCAAGACCTGCGAATGCAAGATCAGAGGTTTTTTGTGGTGCGGCAACAATAATTCGAACGCTTGATAAAAATCTTACAACGTATTGTGTTGATCAACGTGTTGATGCTGTGGTTATTATGACTCATAACGTATCAATGGACGCACAGGCAGTTGCCCTTATGGCCGGGGTGGAACGGCTAAAGTACCTGGCGTTGCTTGGACCTAATGAGAGGAAAATAAAAATTTTGGAAGCAGTTAATGTGCGAGAGTCAGATTTACCCGCAACATTGTCAGGCCCCGCTGGTTTTGATATTGGAGGAGAGCTACCTGAAAGTATCGCGTTATCGATTTTAGCAGAATGCCATCAGGCACTGTTTAAACCAGGCGATGTTTAAATCATGTTAACGATTAATAGTCATTTTATTAGAGCAATCCTACGTAATTCAGATCAATATGGTGTGGATGTCCATTCTATATTGGGTGAGTGTGGTATTTCACCTGAAATTTATCATGAGCAACAGGGTGTTGTTCATGTGGATCAATTTGTTCGTTTAGTGCAACGAGCATGGTACCGGTTTGATGATGAGTATTGGGGGCTGAGTGGTACACGTTGCCAACCTGGTTTGTTTGCATTGATGGTTCGCTACGTACAGCAATTTGATACCTTGGGTGCTTTACTTAACGAACTTTGTCGATTTTATAATACAACGCGAGATGACGCTGAATTCAGTGTCAATTTTCAAGATGATGATGTTGTTTTTTCAGTAAAACTATCAACACCAGAATTGGATGTTGACCACTTTTTGTCTGAGTTTCAGATGGTCTCATTTCATCGGTTTCTTGGTTGGATTTGTAGCAAACGTATTATTCTGGATCGAGTTACTTTTACTTACGCAAAACCTGATCACAGTTATGCTTATCGGGTGCTGTTTCCTTGTGAGCAGGTATTTGATCAACAACAAAACAGTTTTGTATTTAATAAGCGTTATCTAGCGTCGCCGTTGGTCCGAAGTAATGCTGAGCTTAAAGCCTTTTTAAGAACAGCGCCAGCTGACTTGCTAATAAGGCCGGTTAGTGATGATAGTTACTCAACAAAGATCAAAGGGATGTTGTTGGAGCCTTTACGAAAAGGCGACGGGTTTCCGGATTTTAATTCAATTGCATCAGATTTGTGTGTAAGTCCACAGACGTTGCGAAGAAAATTAAAAGTGGAAAATGCTAATTTTCAAGAGATAAAAGATAATATTCGCCGTGATTTGGCAGTTGATAAGTTGGTGAATGAACGTTTGGCTGTCTCCGACATCAGCTCGCTTCTAGGTTTTTCTGAGTCATCATCTTTTACTCGAGCGTTTAAACAGTGGACAGGAGTGAGTCCGGCGGATTATCGATTAAAAGCGGGGGGGTGAGAATAGCACGAGTGTGTAAGCGCTCCTGTGAGGGGATGTCCCAGCGTGGGTGATAATTCTAGTCGGACATCAAGATTGGATTGCCGCTTCTATAGAAGCAGGTGGGATTCCTGCGATGTTACTTGGTTTATATAACACCTATCACGATCATAAAAAATCACATAAACCCTTCAATACGTTTGTCTCTTTTTCTACATATGGTTCTTTAGTATCTGGACTTCTATATAGTTTTAATCTCCATGGAGGAATTTCTTCCATTGCACAGGTTTTAGAAATAGGGGTTATGTTAGGATTCTTGCTAGGCAGTTATTATATGGCCAAAAATAACCCCAGTGGCTGGTTGTTCTTTATGCTAATGAATCTAAGTATGGCTAGTTTAATGTTCTTACAAGATAGACCTATACTGATGGCACAACAATTACTATCATTCTGCTTTGTATTTTATGGGTTTAAAAAAAGTAGAAAGAGCTAACAAGTGACAGTTTGACGAGTCCATTGCAAGGCGTTATGCCGAAGGGAATCTAGTTTTATGCCTGTACCCGATCCAGAGAAAATCATGACCTTTGCATCGTCGAAAGAACTTGGCTGTTGGCTTAAGGTGAATCACGCCATCGAAAGCGAACTGTGGGTGAAGATATTCAAGATAAAGACTGGGATACCGAGCGTGACTTGGGACGATGTCGTGATTGAGACACTGTGCTGGGGCTGGATTGATGGCGTCAAGAAATCAATCGATGACCAAGCCTATCTCCAGCGGGTCACTCCAAGAAAAGCGCGAAGCAACTGGTCAAAAAGGAACAGAGATAATGTGGAGCGTTTGATAAACGAGGGCCGGATGACGGAGTCAGGACTCGTGCACGTTCGTGCCGCCAAAGCAGACGGACGGTGGGAGAACGCCTATGCGGCAAGTGAAATGAAAGTGCCGGCGGATTTCCTAGCAGCACTAGATAGCAAGCCGAAGGCGAAACAATTTTTTGAAACGCTCACTAAATCGAGTCATTATGTTATCGCGTACGGATTGACAAGTGCGAAGAAATCCGAAACCAGACAGAGGCGGTTTGCAAAATTCATAGACATGCTTGTCCGCGAAGAAAAGCCGACTTAGTCTTCAACAGGACGAAAGATGCATACAAGACCATGCAGGCGATATATAGAAATAGATATCTTACTTAGGGTACCCGGTGATTTTCTGTATGGCTTTATACAACGGGCTTAAATTCTCGTACATCGACAAGTAAACTTCTTTGTAGAGCTTGTCGTATATTTTAACATTTTCACGATTAGGAAAAAATATATCACCTTTACGTGTCATTTTTTCAATGGCAATATGATGGTTTGCATAAAGACCAACACCAACCGCAACGTTAATAGCTGCCCCTAAACCGGATGTTTCAAAGGTATGTGGACGTTCTGCAGGAAGATTAAAAATATCTGCCGTAATTTGCATCGCCTCATCACTTTGAGAGCCTCCACCAGAAACGCGCAAGGTTTGTATTTTTACACCATTCTTGCGTTCAACACGCTCTTTTCCTTCTCGCAACGCATAAGCAAGGCCTTCAATAATAGCGCGATAAATATGTGCGCGAGTGTGGACATCACCAAAACCAATGATTGCTCCTTTGGCTTCAGGGCCTGGGATTTTTACACCAGGAGACCAAAAAGGTTGAAGCGTTAAGCCCATTGATCCGGCGGGAACTTGCCTTAATAATTCATCAAATAATACTTCAGGTACAACTCCTTGCTCTTCTGCAAGTTTACGTTCTCTGTGACCAAACTCTTGTTTAAACCAGTTAACCATCCAGTAACCACGCCGAATGATAATTTCATTATTGTAGGTTCCAGGGATAGCTGCGGGGTAAGGGGGGATATGTTTGATGGCTTCAACATATTTCTTGTTAGTGTTGTTATAAGTGGCGGTTGTGCCATAGCTTAAGCAGCCAATTTCAGGAGTTAATGCACCAGATCCAATAACTTCACAGGCTTTGTCTGCACCGGATGAAATGAGAGGTAGCCCTTCAGGTATGCCTGTTTCTTTAGATGCCTGTGCAGTAATGTGACCCATCAAGCCGCCAGGTTTAACAATACGTGGCAACATTGAGCGTTTTACAGGTAATGCTGCCCATTTCCAGTCATTGTCTCTACACCAGTCAAATCGTTTGAAGTCGAAGGGAATAAAGCCGACTTGAGCTGCAGAGGAATCAACAAATTCCCCGCATAATTTGTGTATATGGTAGCCTGATAATAAAAGGAATTTATCTGTCTTTTTCCAAATGTCAGGTTGGTTTTGAGAGATCCAATTACACTCAGCTTCACTTCTAAAATAATCGAGAGATGGCTTTTCGCCAATAGCACGAAAGATCAAGCTCCATGGCCCTTTCATAGGAGTGAGCTCAGCCTGCCGCTGGTCGAGCCATAACATGGCAGGTCTTAGCGGGGCCCCTTGCTTATCAAGGTTAACAACCGTTGCTCGCTGCGTGGTAATAGAGACCCCTTTGATCCACTCTTTTGGAAAGTCGATTTCTTCCCATAACTGGTTGCACGCTTTACATAGGTTGTCCCAAATATAACCGAGGTCTTGTTCTGCCCAACCAGGGTTTTTAGAGTAGTAGGGCTCAATTTCAACTTTTGTTTTTGCAATTAACTGCCCTTTAAGATCAAACACTAGCGCTCGAACACTTTGCGTACCGTTGTCGATGGCGAGTAAATAGGATTGTTCTTGTGTTGTCATTGGGCAACCTTGGTTCTGAGTAGAGAGAAAGTAGGGGCTCATCAGTGTTGTTGAGAACGCAAAAGGGTATTACTATTTAGCTGGTGGGAAGGGAATAGCTCGACTTCCACAGTGCTAAATAGCGTGATTTTTCAGATTGCCAGGTGTCATCGTCCCAACCTAGTTCTTGTTTGCAGATAGGCTCAAGACGAGGCATAAGGCTTTCTCCACCGTTGGGTAAAAGGGAACCTAACCGAGAGCGGCGTAACATTAAATCATCAAGGTGAATAACTGACTCATGCTTTGCGGCCCAGCGAAGTTCCGCCAAACAAAATTGTGTGTTATCAATTTTCCCTTTTTCTTCATCTTCAACATTATCGAGCATGGCTTTTGCGTGATTGCCGTATCGGCCAATCATACGTCTTGCCCATACAGGGTCAGATAACGAGACATCATTTTCGTTAATTGTTGAAGGGCTTATAACAACATCAGAAGATGGTGTTGTATCTGACATGCCTAATTCGGCTTTTGCTGCTTTTATCACATCTAAGGCAATCAAACGGAAGGTAGTAAGTTTTCCACCACTAACACTGATAAGTCCTTGGTCTGACCATACCGCATGTTCGCGCTTTTCTTTTGATGGATCTTTTGATTTATCACTACTTATAACAGGTCGAACACCGGCATAGGTTGAGATGATGTCACCTTTGGTGATTTTTGAATCTGGAAATTCGAAGCCCGTAATTTCTAATAGATAGTCTAACTCTTCTTTGGAAATGCAGGGCTCTTCCATTAAGTCTTTAGAGTGATCTAAATCGGTAGTGCCAATCACGGTTACGCCTTCCCACGGGAACACAAAAACGGGACGTTTGTCTTTGGGGTGGAACAAGGTTAATGAATCACTGACCGGTGCCATATGGTGCGGTATGATTATGTGACTGCCGCGAAGAGGACGGATTTTGTGCTCATTGACCATTTGAGAGCGCAGCTTATCAACCCAGGCTCCGGTGGCATTGATAACTACCTTGGCATTTACGTCGGCGGTGTCACCGTTTTCCACATTTTTGATGCGAATGCCTGATACTTGGCCACTTTCGTTTTTAAGGACGGTATCCCCTTGCATATAGTTACCTGAAGTTCCGCCTTCGATTATTGCCTCTTGCAATACACGTAATGTAAGTCGAGCATCATCTGTAGCGGCGTCAGTATAATAACTGGCACCTTTTAAGCCCTTTTCATTAAGGCCGGGAACTTTTTGAACAAGAACTTTTTTATCAAAATAATTTTGTGTTTTGATGCCAGCAAGACCATCGTATACCTTTAACAGGGTGTTAAACGCAATTTTTCCCGGGAACTGCCCTTTGCGAATAGTAAATAAGTAGCCAATTCGTTCAACAAGACCAGGAACTTCTCGTATCAAGCGCTCGCGCTCTTCAACAGAGTGTTTGGTGAGTTTAATGTCACCTTGGGCAATATAACGTAAGCCGCCATGAACCATTTTTGATGAACGGCTAGAGGTTCCCCAGGCGTAATCTTTTTGTTCAATTAACAGCGCTTTTAGGCCTAGGCGTGCAGCTTCACGTAAAATACCAGCGCCAGTGATGCCTCCTCCCACAATAACCATGTCCCATTGTGTTTGGTTACTACCTACTTTGTCATTTGCCAAGGAATTGATTAGTCTGCATATATACTAGACCTGATGGCCTGATTTTCACTGTCGAAAGTGGACAGAAGAAGGACGAATTGGGACAAATGATGGTGAAAAAGCTATATGAGAGATTCTGGATACGCATCCGTTCCGGCAGTACAGCAGTATTTGAAAATGGCAGAGACATTGGGGATAAGCTGTGAAGGCCCATTATATAAGGCGGGCATTGATCCTGAGTTGCTCACCCAGCCGAATAAGCGAGTGCCTGGTTATCAGCTTGAGGCGTTGCTTGCTGAAGTGATCCCTCAAAGTGGAGACCGTTGTTTTGGTGTTCACACGTCACAATTTGTTCAGCCAGCTTCTTACAGTGTGCTTGGTTATATCGCAATGAATTGCGGTACCGTAGGAGAGGCGTTATCCATGGTGCCTGTATATGAAAAAATCGTAGGGGATATGGGAGTCACCACCATTCATGTAGAGGGTGAGTTAACCCATGTTCGCTGGCACTGCAATTTCGATAATGCGCTTGTTCGTCGTCATGTTATTGAAAATGTACTCGGATCCTGGACACGTTATACAAGGTGGATATCCGGTGAAGATCGCAGCCCGGTTAGCGTGTGTTTTGAGCATGAGGCTCCATCGAACATATCGCTCATTAAAGAATATGATGAAGTTTTTCGGGCTCAGATAAAATTCAATCAACCTTATAGTGCTATTATTATTGACCGAGAGATGTTGGATCACCCGCTGATGCAGGCGGATCCCCAGCTGTTAGATACGTTACAAGAGCATGCAACGCTTATATTAAAAGAAGTTGATAAAGACCAGCCGCTCTCCTATCAGGTGAAGAATTTACTGCGTTTGATGATGCGCCAAGACCTGCCAAGGAAAGAAGTTATTGCAGAAAAGCTTGGGATGACCAGTCGAACGTTGCAAAGAAAGTTAAATGATGAAGGTAAAGGTTACCAAGAGTTGCTTAATGATTTGCGATTGGAACTGGCGCAACATTATTTGGTCAATACCCCTTTAAGTATCGACGAAATAGGTTTGCGTATTGGGTTTGTTGAAGCGCGCTCATTTCACCGTAGTTTTAAACAATGGATGGGTACAACGCCTGGAGCATATCGAGAGCAGGGTAGTGCCAGCGTTGAGCATGATAAGTAAAGATGGCACTACAAGAGGGGGTGGTAGCATATGACATGGTTTTCCAGTGATCATTCTGAAATAGCGGTGGCAGAAGAGAGTAGAGACCGGTATCAGAAGGATTTGCAAAAAGCAGGGTTCCCTTCTGTCACAACAGAAATTGCTTTGGCAGGGCCCTTTTATTACGCTGAAGCATACCATCAGCAATATTTGGCGAAAAACCCTCAGGGATAATGCGGGTTAGGTGGAACAGGGGTTTCCTGTAGTGAAAGTTAGTACGGCCTTATTATTCGTCTTTGTATTTTGTTACAGAGTACCGAGTGGTTCCAGGGTCTAAGCCTAAAGGTCTGCTTTTGTTTTGCTTGAGACTCCGGTAGGGTGGGCCTACAAAGGATGTTCAACACATTAAAATACAAAAGTGCAGCAAGGTATGTTCCCACTAGGAAAGTTTAGGGCAACTCGTCAGGCGTCTCCGTATCTCCGTCTCAGTAGCATGGATGGGGTATATCAGCAGTTGCCTCGTTTTCTCATTATTAGCGCTCCCGCCGGTTACGGTAAGTCTGCTTTTGCCCAAGATGTTGTCCATTATTGGGAGTCTAAAGAGATTGCTAATGTGTGGTTGTCTCTTGATGCTCGTGATGGTGATATAGGACGTTTTTTGTCGCTTTTAGCTACCGGCTTATCAAAGTTGTTGAGTCCTGATATTGATGTGTCGTTAGCGACAAACCCTTATTACAACGCAGACATATCGTTATTAACGGATAGCTGTGTTCGGTTGCTAAATCAAATTGAAGCAACCTCAGGCATGTTCTCTCTTGTGTTGGATGAATTTCATGAAGTGCAAGGTGATGAGTTAAATCGTGCATTCAATTTGTTGTTGGCGTATTGGCCGAAAAACGTAGCACTTATTATTACTAGCCGGACAGCGTGTAGGTTAAAGTTATCGAAACATAGTTTACCTGAAGAGAATCATAGGATAGGGCTAGAGCAGCTTAAGTTTAATGCACAGGACGTTAAAAAGCTGCTTGCGGGTCGAGGCCAGAAAAAAGTTTCGTCGCAATGGTTAGAGCAAGTTATGGCGGTTACAGAAGGGTGGCCTGTCGCAGTCCAACTTGCAAGTTACCAATTGAAACATGGCGTAGAAATTGCGTTGGATGATGTACAATACCAAGCAGATATTGCCAATTTTTTTTGGGAACAGATTTTTTCTGAATTACCTGGGAATCAACAGTCGTTACTTATCACCTGTTCTTTTATGGATAGATTTGATGCCTCATTATTGGTAGCTATCACTGAGAATGAAGAAGCCCCGGTTATTTTGGAGACCTTAGTCGCCAGCAATTTGTTTTTGCAGCCGGTGAAAGGGCAGTCTCATTGGTATCGTGTCCATGCAACACTAAGAACGTTATTGCATGGACGGTTTTTATATTTAAATGTGAAGCAGCAACAAGAATTTGTGTTGCGGGCGATACGTTGGTGTGCAAAAAAAGATTATCTCGATGAAGCGTTACATTTATGTCAGCAATACGAATTATGGAATATGGTTGCGGGAATATTAAGGGATAAAGGCGAGGCGTATGTCAGCGTTGGCGGCTTTGAGTTTTTGCATTATTGGTTCGAAAAGCTGTCTGAGGGTGTGATCGGTTCTGATCCCGTACTTATTTTATATCATGTTTGGTCTATGCCTGAATATCGTCAAATTCATACTGGAAGCGCCTGGCTGGATCGAGCTGAACATATTGTTGAGCCTATTTTAGTAGTAGAAGACAAGGCTTCTAAAACGTATATAGATAGTCAAAAAATTCAATCGCAAATTTTGGCATTGCGAGGCTACGTGGCTCGAATCAGCGGTTGCTATGATGATGCAGTATTGCATTCCGAAGCAGCTGTCGAGCTAGCAGTAAAAGTTCACCCAGCAATTTTGAGTCGCCTCTACATGACATTAGGTCAAGACTACTATTTACATGGCGACTTGGTGGCCAGTGAACTGGCTATTCAAAACGCTATTCAACTGGGTAAACAATATAAGCAGTCCCATAATGTGCTCATTGCACTAGGTTATCTTATCGCTACATTGGTGTTAGCTGGGCGTTTTAGGGCCGCGCTATTGGAATATGAAAACTGTAAAAAATGGTTTGAGAAAACGGGGTTTAGCAATTTGCCTCAGGCAGGATTGTTGAGCGATTTACCCAATGACCTCTACCGTGAGATGGGAGAGTTTGCGCTGGCTGGCAAGGGCGTGAAAGCCACGGGAGAGTTTTGTAAGGCTATGCCAGTAGGCCTACCTCACTTGGTGTCACACATCAGAGGCTTTAGGCTTTCTGTTGCATTAAATGAGCCTTCCCAAGCAAATGTAGCATTAATAGAAGCGGAGCATTTTAAGCGCTTGCTCGGCGTATCTTGGTCATTTGGATGGGCGCCAGTGGAGGCGATGCGTGCTCAGTATGAGGTGCGCTGGGGGACTCTTGAAAAAGCTGATACTTGGTTTATGGAGCGTGCGGACAAGCTATTTAATACCGATGATTTTGCTTATGAGTGTGAGCAATTTTTGTATGCAGAATGGTTGGTGGCAAAAAATCAATCTGACCGGGCCCGGCAAATGCTAGACAGGATAGCTTGTCATGCGATGTCAAAATGTAGAGTTTTGCATCTCATTAAAGCAAAAATTGCCCAAGCCCTTCTGGTGGAAGACTCTGACCCCGTACAGGCCGAATTGCTTTTGATGGAGGCAATAAAGTGCGCGGGCGATGAGTTAGTGTTAGGGCCGTTTCTGGAGGTGGGTAAAAGTATTGTGCCTATGCTTGTGAGAGTAAAGCCACGAATGTATCAGGATTTTGATGCATTAAAATTGCTTGAAAAATTGCATCGAGCGGCAACGGAGCTATGGCCTGCTATAGATGTTAAGTTGGAGTCTCAGCGCTTAAAGTCGCTGTCTAATCGACAGCTGACTATTCTAAATTTATTAGTTGAAGGGGCCCAGGACAAAGTGATTGCTCGAGAACTGGATATTTCGCCGGGTACCGTCAAAACCCATATTCGAGCTATTTATCGAAAGCTAGAGTGTAATAATCGAACATTGGCAGTGTCCATTGCATTAGAGGAAGGGATTCAGTTTATTACTAGTGAGGTGTCAGCGGCATCATGAAAAATTAACGATAAATACGATAAAGACCTACAAAAAAAGGAAAGGAGTAAATGCCTTTCCTTTTTTTGTGGAAAACAAGCGGGTTCGTGTGATTAACTTTTTGAACCCAGCATCTCTTCTTTTAAGCTTTGTTGCGCTGGATTTTCACTTAACCAAATACCGAATAGCGCTTGTTTAAACTCTATACCATTAATGGTGTTGGCTAGTGCCTCATTTTTGTAAACTTTAACGCCTTCACTAGGAACATAAACCATTTCAAAGATGTCCCCCTTTTTTATTTCGTCTTTAAACGTTGCTAAAAAAGTATCGATTTTGGCCTGAATAATATCGTTCTTCTTATCGCCTAAAGAGTTTTCGAACCCTTCTTTGGTTGCACTAAGCATCTTTTCGCTGGTGATCAATCCTGAAACGATATGCAGGCGCAGTGCCATCGCTTCATCAGCACTGACGACTTCATTTGCATTTTGAGTTTTGCTTTTAAGGTATAGACCGCCAACATAAAGATCCATAAAGAATTTCTCACGAGTACCTGCACCGTTTAGGTTCAAAGAGGCCTCGTCTTTTTTCAATGTATCAGGCATATCGATACCGCCAACCTCTACTGCGAAAAGTTGGGTACTAACTAAAGCAGCAAGTATAAAGGATGTGATTTTTTTCATGGGGGAATAGCTCCAATTGTTTTTGTTCTGTGCAGGCAGGCATTTGCTGCTGATCCATTAATTAACGTTCCATTTTCGTTTATCCATCATTTTTAAACTGTTTTAACGAAATGTTCTGAAACGAACAGTTATAATAACTTATTGAAATATTGATGCACTGCCTATATTCACAAAGCTGACATTTTTTGAGTGATTTATAAAAAAACATCAAGACAACTTAGGTTAGGTTTTGTGAGGGCTTTTAAGCATGGGGGAGGGTATGGAATACACGTTTCTTTGGTTGCACTCTTTTGGCGCGGCCACACTTCTGCCAATTGGCTCAGAGCCTACATTATTAATTTTGCTGCAGGAGGGGTATAACCCTCTGTTGCTGCTGCTTTTTGCAACGACAGGTAATACGGCTGGGGCTGTGGTTAATTGGTTTATGGGTCGCTATTTATTGCGATTTAAAGAGGCTAGCTGGTTTCCAATAAATAATGACACCCTCATAAAGGTGCAGAAACAGTTTTCTCATCGAGGTGTTTGGGTGCTGTTATTCGCCTGGTTGCCAGTGGTTGGGGATCCGTTGACGTTGGTGGCAGGTATTTTGAGGGTTAACTTGATTACCTTTGTATTGTTAGTGGGGGCTGGTAAGTGTATGAGATACATGATCTTTGTGTTGCCGTACTGGTTGTGACGTTAATGACGTTTACTATTGACTGGAATGACATATTCAGAGGTCTTTTTTAGCTATTGACCTAGCTTGTATAACACGGCAAGATATCGACCGTTCAAAATATGGGGTGTTTATTCCTCGTATGTTGAAGAAAAGTTCAAGGGTATCGTAATTTTGGTTATAAAATAACCTCTTCGATACTGAAATTTACCCACAAGAAAGCCGAGGATTTTATGAAGGTTCTTGTTGCTATTAAACGTGTTGTTGATGCAAACGTGAAAGTACGTGTTGCAGCTGATAACAGCGGCGTTGATCTAAACAATGTTAAAATGGCTATGAACCCTTTCTGCGAAATTGGTGTTGAAGAAGCCGTTCGCTTAAAAGAGAAAGGTGTTGTAACTGAGATAGTTGCAGTAGCTGTTGGCCCTAAAGTTGCTCAAGAGCAATTACGTACTGCGTTAGCACTTGGTGCTGATCGTGCAATTTTGGTTGAGAATGATGAAGAAGTTCAACCTCTAGCGGTTGCAAAGCTTCTTAAAGCCATTGTTGATGAAGAGAAGCCTGGCCTTGTTCTTCTTGGTAAGCAGTCAATTGATGCTGATAACAACCAAACTGGTCAGATGCTAGCTGCATTGGCGGGTATGGGACAGGGTACTTTTGCTTCTGAAGTTAATGTTGAAGACGGCAAAGTAAAAGTAACTCGAGAAATTGATGGTGGACTACAGACAGTTGAGCTTACGCTTCCTGCCGTGGTTACCACAGACCTTCGTTTGAATGAGCCTCGTTATGCGTCTCTTCCAAACATCATGAAGGCGAAGAAGAAGCCTCTAGATATTAAAACACCAGCAGATTTTGGCGTAGATGTGGCTCCTCGTGTAACAACTCTTAAAGTTTCCCCTCCTGCAGAGCGTTCTGCTGGAATCAAGGTTGAGAGTGTAGAGGAACTTGTCAATAAACTGAAAAACGAAGCGAAGGTAATATAAATGAGCGTCTTAGTTTATGCAGAACATGATAATGCCACACTAAAAGCAGCAACACTTAATGTTGTTACTGCTGCCGTTGCAATTGACAGTGATGTAACTGTTCTTGTTGCAGGTTCTGGTTGTGGTGCTGTTGCTGAAGAAGCAGCAAAAGTTGCCGGTGTTACAAAAGTACTTGTTGCTGATAATGCAGCTTACGAACACCAGTTGGCTGAAAATATAGCTGAGCTAGTAGTTGAGCTTGGAAAAGACTTTGGTCACATCCTTGCTCCTGCGACTACAACAGGTAAGAATTTTCTTCCTCGTGTAGCAGCACTTCTTGATACTCAGATGATTTCTGAAATCACGGGTGTTGAAGGTGCAGATACATTCTTGCGCCCAATCTATGCAGGTAACGCAATTGCTACAGTACAAAGTGCTGATGCAATTAAAGTTATGACCGTTCGTGGTACTGCGTTTGATGCTGCTCCTACTGAAGGTGGTTCTGCTGCGGTTGAATCTACTGATGTTGCTAAAGATGCTGGTGTTTCTAGCTTTGTAGGCGAAGAAATTGCTAAGTCTGACCGTCCTGAGTTGACTGCTGCTAAAATCATCATTTCTGGTGGTCGTGGTATGCAGAATGGCGATAACTTCAAGATGCTTGAAGCGGTTGCTGACAAACTGGGTGCTGGTGTTGGCGCATCTCGAGCTGCAGTTGACGCAGGTTTTGTTCCTAACGATATGCAGGTTGGGCAAACAGGTAAAATTGTTGCTCCAGACCTTTATATCGCTGTTGGTATCTCCGGTGCGATCCAGCATTTGGCAGGTATGAAAGACAGTAAAGTAATTGTTGCTATCAACAAAGATGAAGAAGCGCCTATTTTTCAGGTTGCGGATTACGGTCTTGTTGCTGATTTGTTTGAGGCGATTCCTGAATTGGAAAAAGCGCTTTAATCAATTAGAAGCACAGTTATAAAAAAGGCCCAGTATTTACTGGGCTTTTTTATGCCAAAAAATTGATGTGTGTGGGTATTTTTCGGTTGGCTGCGACAATATGCCACACCTTATCGATTGGCTAAATTGATATGATTCTTTCGATAATTTTCTGATCGAATTGGGGTTAACAATGAAGTATTTACCATCGGCTTTTCAGAGAAGCGTAATTGCGGCGGCACTTGCTAGCGTATTTTCTTGTTATGCAGAAGCAGGCGATGTACCGGTTATTATTGTTGAGGGTGAGAAAGAGGTGTTTTCTATTTCCTTGGAAAAAGAGAATACGGTTGCACCAGACTCTACTGAGCTGCTCAAGGGTATGGCAGGGGCTAGTGTCGTAAAAAATGGCCCTTTAACGGGGTTTGCTCAATATAGAGGGATGTTTGGCCAACGTATTAATACGGTGATTGATGGGGCCACTCATACATCTGGAGGCCCTAATTGGATGGATGCCCCGTTGCATTATGCGCCTGCATCTCAGGTTAGTAATATTCGTGTCTATCGTGGGGCGTCACCGGTGAGTAGTGGCCAAGAAACCATTGGTGGTAGTGTCATTGTTGAAACGAAAAGTGGCGATTTTACCGATTCAGCTGAGGTTGTGTTGTCCGGTGAGGTTTCTGTGGGTGGGGAGACTAATAATAATGCAACAATGGTAAGTGCGTTAATTACTGTTGCTAATAAGAATCATTGGTTGAATGTAAAAGGCTTGGACGAGCAAGCTGATGATATGGCATTTGATGGTGGTGAAATAACACCCACGGAATATGAGCGTAGACGATTTGACGTAGGATATGGTGTTCGTTTCGGCGCCCATGAAATAGAAATCGGTGGCGGAAGGAATGAGACGGGCGATGCTGGAACACCTGCGTTGCCAATGGATATTAGCTCCATTGATACGGATATGGTACGAGGTAAGTATACGTATCAAGGGGATGAGAGCGTTGTAGAAGTTTTGTTATTTGCAAATGATGTTGAGCATGGTATGACAAATTATCATTTGCGTGAGGCTCCGGGTGAAGCTGCGGGTTACCGTACCGCCGCTGCAACGGGGGAATCTCAAGGTGGAAAAATCGTTTTTCGATCTGAGGGGGAGTTGTCATTTGAGGTTGGAATGGACGTGCTGCAATCAGAGCACAGTACCGATATAACTAATCCCAATATGCCAATGTTTTTGGTTAAAAACTTCAATGAAGCAACTCGCGATAGTGTTGGGGTTTATGCAGAATCTGCTTTTGGACTGAGCGATGTGTTGTCCCTGGATTCGGGCGTGCGAGTAAATCATATTAGTATGGATTCAGGTGAGGTGAGTGTTGCAGGGGTTATGATGCCTATGATGGAATCACTAGCAACTTCACTTAACGCATCAGATCGATCGCAGGATGATACATTGATCGATTGGGTTAGTACGCTGACGTACGAGCTTTCTGATGATGTTTCTGTTTTTGCGGGGTTAGCTCGAAAGAATCGTGCCCCCAGTTACCAAGAGCGTTATCTTTGGATGCCAATGGAATCGACTGGTGGACTGGCTGATGGTAATACGTATATTGGTGATGTAGAACTGGATGCTGAGCTTTCTCATGAGATTAACCTCGGTTTTGATTTGTCTGCGGGGGCATTTGATGTCAGCCCTAGGATATTCTATAGAAACGTTGATGATTTTATTCAGGGCGTGGTCGTAACAGAGGGTGTGGCGTTTATGTTAAATGGAGGGCAGAATTCAGATCGAGAGTTGCTTCAATTTAGTAATGTTGACGCTAAATTCTACGGTTTTGATATGAACTGGGCGTATCGTTTTGATTCAGCATGGTCGTTGCGAGGTGTGGTGAATTACGTACGAGGCAAGCGAAGAGATGTGAGTGATGATCTATACCGTATCGCACCAGCTAATACTCTCTATGCGTTAGATTATGATGCAGAAAAATGGGGTGTCAGTGTAGAGAATCATTTATTTGCAAAGCAAGATAGTGTTTCTGCCGAGAATAACGAACAGCGTACCGATGGTTATGGAACGGTTAGTATATCGGGTTATGTATTGCTGACAGACTCCGTTACATTAACTGCAGGTCTTGAAAATCTATTGGATAAGAAGTATCAAGATCATTTGACGGGCTACAATCGAGCGGTAAACGCTGATATAGCACCAGACGAGAGGCTGCCTGGAAAGGGACGTAGTTTGTATGCTCAAGCTCGTTGGGTATTCTGAATCTAAATTTAGAGAGGGCGGATCTTAGATGTTCTATTCTAAGATCCGCATTCAAAACAACCTAGCTATCTTCTTTTGCTATATGCACATCCATCTGCGGATACGGGATATTTAATCCTTCACTACCGAAGGTCTTATATACCTTTTCATTTAATTGGAAATATACGCCCCAATAGTCTGGTGCATTCACCCAAGCTCTTACCGCAAA
>MAAC01005952.1_pt1 | contig 55773 bp, 46 predicted proteins | sample 1115981 | NCBI WGS metagenome assembly MAAC01 (sample SAMN04961126, study PRJNA320927) | seawater metagenome | isolation source: sample BD02T64 sea water enriched with oil for 64 days | place: USA:Gulf of Mexico | collected 2013-07-27 | reverse complement strand
TTAGTGGTGAGCCACAATTAGTCCTAAATGTGGAGGAGAGGAACAGTATTATCATTGACTGTCTGGGCAGCATCTATCAGAAAATTTATTCCTAAAAATGCTGCGGAATGTCGGATATAATGCATTATTGAAATTTAATCTTACTTTTATATGTCTAATAGCAGCTAGATGAAACACACAAAATAATTTACATACGAAATCATTTTAACCAATCGATTTCTCGTAAACGGAGTCTAAATAATGAAGGAAACGCTGAACTTATTGTTTATTTTACTATCCAGTACAGTATTTGGAAGTCATGCATTTGAAAAGGTTAAATCACCATCTCACGGTATCAGTTACCCAAACGGATGGCAAAACTGGGCAACAATCGCTGTTTCTCATCGAGTAGATAATAATACTTTGCGGGTAATTCTAGGTAACAATATTGCAGTTCAGGCGGCTCGTTCTGGAAATGTAAACCCTTGGCCTGATGTTGCTATCCTTGGTAAAGTTGTATGGAAGGAAACGAAGCTTGATGACTGGAAAACAGCAATAGGACCAGAACAATTTGTTCATGCTGAGTTTATGTTTAAAGATTCCAAAAAATACTCAAGTACCTATGGTTGGGGTTGGGCAAGATGGGTTGGAATTGAGCAAAAACCATTTGATGGAGGAGCTCAGGTATGTACTTCATGCCATACACCAGTAAAAGACCGTGACTGGGTGTATAGCGATCCAGCTTCATTTCCAATGTTCTAAAGCCCTCAAGTTGACTGAATAACCTCGATTTTCAGGGGGAGCTTGAATCACAAAGGTTATTAGTCGAAGCGACAGAAGTTCTCTATGAAGAGAATGAAAGTTATTTATGCACGTTAATATACGAAATACTTGATGGCTTCTTATGAAATGTAGTTAACCTGATTTATTGGGTAAAACGCTACTATTTTCAGCATAGCTGACTATAAATGGCACTCTTGTACCGTTTAGTAATTTAACGTAATGTAATCGAAAGCTCACAGGCCGCTGCGAGCTTTGAACAACGGACGTTGGCTTACTAGATAATGTAGGCAGCTAATTTCCATTCCGGAAGTAAAATGATTATAAATATAAGGGTGAATAATCTTTTCTTTTAATCAACCAACTTAACATAAAATAATTTTCATTAGTTCTTTTTTGCTGAATAGAGGCTGTTAGAAGAGCATTCTGCAACACTAACTAGCTCTTTAATAAGTGCACTTCCTTCTTCGCTTTTTATGGCTTCTACACTTGCTGACCATGAGTTTAAATCTGGATAAATATCAAAATACATGAATTCTTCTTGGTTACCTACCATCGGCCACAGAAAGTAGCTATGAATTCCTCCTCCGTCAACATTGGCATTCATGAATTTCGTCCAATTAGCGCTACTTTCTGTAGCATCTTTCATTGTTTTTCCATCTTTTAACTTACATTTCCATATATCTACAATTTCTTCTTCAGCGAAGGTAATAGAACTAAAAGTAATTAAAAAAGTTGATAAAAGTAGTAATGATTTCATGATTTGATTCCTCATTCACTGGAATTTACTTTCGAATGAACATTGTTTTTGTGAAACATTTATTCCAAATAAAAGCGTAGTTTAATAAGTTTCAACAAGCAAAAAATATATACCTTGTATTGCGAGTCAATCCTGCCCAAAGATTTGATTTTAAATTAATACTAATTATTAGTGGAAACCCACTAACTTGACGTAACACTTTTATATCGTTTATGGTCTATAAAGAGCTGTGATTTCAACGGGTGAATGCAACGCGATAATTTACTTCTAACAGAGAAAGAAAACCTGTAACGACCCCAGCGTCCGCTTTAAGATCATGGACCTGTCTTTTACAAGATTCCTGCTTTAGTCGGCTCGAATCGAACAACAATTAACGCTAATAGGGCCTATTTAGCGGTATGGGTATAAACCCCACGCCAACTATCGGGTAGAAGTTGCTGACGTAATTCAGAAATTCTGGCCAGATAAATCTGGTAGATTTTTCTGTCACGGTAAGTTTCAATTAAATGGCTAAAATTTCGAAATGCCTTGTCCCAATCTTGCGCTAAATAACTTTGGTATGCCAACTCATAGTCAACTTGTTCTTTGGCAAAAATGGCACCTTGTTTAGTTAATAATTCATAGATGGTTACCGGCTGATGTTTGCCTTTCACTTGTACGGTGTCGATAAATCTGAAGGTATGCTTGGGGCATAAATCTTTGCAGATTTCACTGACTAAACAATCAACCCCATAAAACTTGGTTAAGCTTTCCAGGCGAGAGCCTAAATTTACCGCATCGCCTAACACCGTATACGCTCTTCGATATTCTGAGCCCATATCGCCGACACTCATAGTACCGGTATTCACTCCTATGCCGACGTAAATCTCCGGCATTCCTTGTTGTTGAAATTGCACTCTTAATTTACCGGTTATGGCTAACATTTCCAGCGCGGCATCTAATGCGTTTTCTACGTGGTTAGGATCATTTAACGGTGCCCCCCAAAAAGCCATCACCATATCTCCTACATATTTATCTATGGTACCTTGATGATCAAATATCGTTTTGGTGATAGGACTAAAATAACTATTGAGTAAATTTTTCAACTCCGCGGCGCCAAGTGACTCCGAAATACTGGTAAAGCCGCGGATGTCAGAAAACAGTACCGTCATTTGTTTGCGTTCACCGTCCAGATTTACCGAATCCGGGTGGGCTAGCATTTGATCAATATGAGCCGGAGGTACGTATTGATCAAAGATGCTTTTGATCATTTTCTTTTGCTCATTTTCTTTAAAAAAACCTAACCCTAAATTAACCACTGCCACCATGAAAATGAGCAATAAACTGGTGCTTAGCATTAAACTGATATGATGCTGATACCATAACCAAAAATTAAAGTAAGAGATCACAGCCATCAGTAGCAATGCCAATAAAATTAACGATAATGGTCCGCGCGCCGGGAAAGAAAACACACAGATCAACGCTAAGAAAAATAACATCAGCGCTAAGGCAGCTTCCCACCAGTCAGGTTGTCGAGGCAGGATTTCAGGCTGTAACAATCCTTCTAATACATTGGCATGTACTTCAACGCCGGGGTAACTCAAATCAACAGGCGTTGCTCTTAAATCACCCAGGCCAACGGCACTGGTGCCGACAAAAACGACAGCGCCTTCTAACAATGCCGCATCAAAATCCCCCTGTAGCACATCGGTAGCTGATAGATAGGGAAAACTTTTTCGTTTGCCTCTATAGGGCACTAACACCCTGCCGGCGGCGTCGGTTGGAATAAGTTCATTGCCCCAGCGCACCCCCGCAATTTGTTGCACACCGTTGCCGATATTAACAATTTCTAGGTTTATTTCGTCACTAAACGTTAATAGCCGCGCGGTTTCCAGGGCTAATGACGGGTAAAACCGACCTTGGTACTCTGCGATTAGTGCGGCACGACGGATAAACCCGTCTTCATCCATCGCTGCATTGATAAAACCACTACCGGGAGCCTGTGCCTGAATAATATCGATGTTGCTTTCATGACTGGCAAATGAAACTCGAATAGTCTTGGTTAAATCATCGATGCTTGAGTTGTCGACGACACTAGAGGGCAACTGACCTTTGCTTAATTTATTGTCGTGATGAAACAATATGCCTAACACCACATCCGTTGCGGTTATGCTTTGGGCAAACGCGGCGTCGCCATCTAAGGCGGCGATAATATCAGGAAAGTGTTCAGGTACTGCAAGTTGTTGGCGTTGATAATATTCAGCGACTGTTTTACCCGGGTTACGTTCGGGTTCGCCAAATAATATATCGAAAGCAATAACAGCGACTTCTGCATCGCTAAGTTTAGTGACCAATTCGGCCAGTTTATTGCGCGACCATGGCCAACGACCCTGCTCTGCCAAACTCTTTTCATCGATATCGACGATAATGATGGTTTGCTCAGTAACTTGGCGTTCATTTAGAGATGCGGTTAAGCGCAGGTCATAAAAAATACCATCGACGCGAGCCAATAATTGTTGTATTTCCGCTTGCTCTGTAAATTGGATAAAAAACACCATAGCGCTGATCAACAGACCAGACATAATTGCGTGTTTTTTATTTTTGATATAGTGTAGCACTGATATTTATGCATCCCGATGTTAGTTCAAAAGTTAAAGACGGCGGTAGTTAAAATAGATCACAATTCAAGCTCTTGTCCCTCAAAACTGATAAAAGCATTAACGGTTAATGCCATCGCGTCAATTTTTTGCTGCCAATTATCCAGCTCGCTATCCGTTCTTTGTGGGTCATGGCTGTAAATGGCGAGTTGTTTCACCTGAGCAAGTTCCGCCAGGTTAATGCTTTCTGAAATTAATGAATGCCCCCAACCGAGTTTATGGGGAAAATCTGCCTCAATATACTGACCATCGTGTATTAATAAATCGACCTGACTGACAAACGATTGCCAATCGCTCTCACTGGTTGCCGCATTCGGTGCATGCAACTCATTATCCGTCACATAAGCGACCCGTTTATTATCACACTCAATAAGATAAGCCATGCCAGCATTGGGGTGATTCATTTTCTGCCGGTAAACCCGAAAACCATTAATCATCACTGGCTGCCTGGCCCAATCAGGAAATTGAAATTCTAATTCGGCGACTAACATCTCTGTTTCTATCGGCGAGTAGCTGCCTTGCATTTGTTCAACAATGGCATAGGGGTTATTCGGCTCGGTGATTGCCGGGTAAATATGAATATATCGACCGGCTTGATAAATGGGTTTAAAAAACGGGAAACCCTGGATGTGATCGTAATGATTGTGGGTTACTAATAGGTGAACGTCACTTTGCTGATGAATGAGTTCATTGCCCAAGAGGCGAATGCCAGTACCGGCATCTAAAATCAGTTTATTGCCATTGTTCGCGGTAAGTAATACACAGGCGGTATTGCCGCCATATTTTACCGTGCTCGGTCCAGGAGTCGGGCAAGAGCCGCGCGTACCATAAAAGCGTACTTTCATCCTGGTGTGCTACTTGTCATTGATCAAATAAGCACCATTAACCCTGGCACCCGTTGCTAAATCGGTGAATTCAAAGTCGCCAAACACCGTTTCCAACCCACTTAACGGGCGAAACTCTGCCGAAATAACCGCATCGGCAAGCGCCCCGGCATGATTGGCTTGAATTTCAGATAAATCGAGTATCACATCGGTATCGGTAATGGTCATGCTGCCCTGAAACACTGCATTCCATTGCGACGGGTCTCTGCCTTCAATAAATGACATCTGCCCTTTCGATATCGAGCCATTATCAAAGTTAATTTCCATACTGGCGGAAAAGTCGCTAATAGTTAATTCTGAAAACACCTCAGCCTGACTGTAAACAATAGAGCCTTGTTTCGCCAACGCTAAATCACTTAGGCTTGGTGGTTCGAGTGCTCCGAGTGAGTTGAGGTTATCATCAAAAATAAACTCTTCTTCCTCGGCGGCTATCGATGCCAGAATTTGACTCGAGTTAAAATTAGCTGAGTCTCTCTCACTTAGGCTGCCATTGCTGCCATTGCTGATCCGGCCTGCATTTGTCGCGGTCGCTGATCCGGCCTCTGAAATTTCGGAACTCAGCCCTTGCGCAAAGATTTTTGGTGGTTGCAGAAATGTCTGTACTTTGCCATTTTTATCTACCATCGCGTAAGAGTAACTTTCGCCAACACCAAGAGATAATATACTGCCGGCATTGCTGCCGACAATTAACTGCACGTCAATCGCCCCATCCCACACGGCCAACCACAACTTGCCATTATCTAAATGCGCTTGATAATGAGTCCCTCTGATGCCTATGGTCGCCGTCGGGGTTTTGAGTTTGTAATCCTGCTTTTTGCTTTTGATCGCCCCGGTAATTGAACGCAAGCCACCTTCAACCAAGTCCAGTACAATCGATTTCTGTTCACCCTGTTGATCAAATTTATATTCGGCAATCAGCAGTTCGGTACTTTCCTGCAACGCTATCATGCCACCATCTCGCATCCGAAATTGGCTTTTACTGGACACCCCGGTGGTCACTAAATCACTCTCAAAGATTGCCGAGCGCCTTTTCAAATAGCGTTTATCGCCTTCATCGACATTGGTGGCAGCAACCTCACCGCGAGCAATCATGGTTTTGCCCGCAGCTTCTATGGCGTAAACATGCTGTGCGAACAACAAAAACATTAGGCTAAGCGTTAATTTGATTGTTTTAGTCATAGTCATAGTCATAATCATTAGAACCTGTATTGCCATTTAACATTCGCTTCAAAACGTTGGTATTCATACAATTTCATTGCATCAAGCTTACTTTCGACATTTTTTTCCTGATAGCTCAACTCGAGTTGCAACAGGTGTTGGTCGAAGCCGTTATAGTTGATTTTAGTCGAGATAAGCGCCAATGACGAATCACTATAGGCATTAAATACCGGGTGACGAGCATCATGCTGTTGTTGCTCGTACATCAACATGGTTGAACCAGTAACGTCAGGGTAAATGGGATAACTGAGCACGTAACTGCCGCCCAATACCGTTTTGTCGTTATATTTTAACCCGTCTTTATTGTCGTCTTGATAGCCGTTAATGATAAATAATTGATGCACGCTGGATTGATGATGGTAATAGCCATTGACTTGATAGCGGGTAAGGTCGAGATTATCAAAAATTAAATGATCAATTTCAGCAACCGCAGCATTAACGCCATAACCACTGTTACGGTCTAGTGATTGTTGCCAGCCAGCCAACAACGCGTGTTGGTCCCAGTATTTCTCCCCTGAAAACCATAGCGGCGCGGTACTCACTCCGAGATAAAATGATTTATCATTTTTCAGTTTTTGTTGATATTTCGCACTAAAATCCAGAGTTTGCCGTTTGTATTCACTGTGCGATGAATAGTTGCGATATTGCAGCGAAAAATCAAAAATTAACGACTTGTTTTGATCAATCGGATAGCGATAATTGCCATGATAGCGCGCCGAATAGCCTTGATCACGGGTGGCTTTTGAAGACTCAAATAATTCAATCAGACTGCCATCGGGTAATTCGATGGCATCGAGTGAACTGCCGCTGTTGATATTATCATCTGACCCTAAGGTTAACGTCAGATCATGGTTCCAGCGCCGTTGCTCCGCGCTGAGCTGCTGTTCAATCCGCTTAAGCTGCTGCTCTACCTTATTTTTTTGTTCAGCCGATAAGGCCGGTAGTATGGACGTGGCAGTCTGCAATTTATTCAATTCGGCCTCAGCAGCGGCTAAATTATTCACTTTTCGATAAGATAAGGCCAGATAATAGCGGCCATAAAATGAAGATGGCCGCTGAATCACCACCCGCTCAAAGCAAAACACCGCCGCCTGGTATTGCTCTGCACCATAGGCTGCTAAACCGGCCAAAAAATCAAACTCTATATCACCGGCCAGTGAATCGGCTAAATCTTCAGCCAAAGCGAACGCCAGCTGATATTGCTTCGCCGCCAAATGCTGCTTAAGATCATCAATCGATTTTGGGGATTGTTGCGCACTGACACCAAAACAGGCGAAACATACGCTAATTAAGAGTAAAAATTTTTTTATCATTTTTATCATTTTTATCCGTACCTTAAATTATGATTCTTTATGTCCCTATATTGATTGGTACTATTTGCAGTTATCGGCCAGCCTGACTGTTAAAAGAGTTATCTCACCGTAACTCGCGATTTCATTAATCATCGAGTACTCCAACGGGCTCATTACGGCGGTTAATTAAGACGATCACTGAGTTCCCTGATTTTTGCGCGAAAAGCTGTCGCCTGATAGTTATTCTCATTATAGACTAAATCAAATAATTCTGAGATTTCGGTAGAAAATTCTGCTTTCTTTTCAATAACCTCTGACAATAAATCAATGGCCATGGTGGTTTGTTCGGCGGCGATATAATCGGCAAAGGCGCCATCACTGCCCATTTGTAATATTTTTTTCAACACTTGCCTGGCATTGCGTTGCCTATGCTGCAATGGCTGTTGCTCTAACACAGATTGCAAGTTATCAATATCGAGCATGGTTTTGGCGATTGCCCCGGTTAACTTTTGATTATCATGTACGGCATTGCTTATTGCGATGAAATCTTGCTGCAGCGGCATAACCATTTTAGTCCCGGTGGCGATAGCGATTAACATTTTAAAATGGCCGTCATTTAAACGCACACTGCCCGGTTTAAAACCCTGGCCTTTGTTTTGATCCCAGGATAATTTGTCCATCGAATGATGGCATGAATGACAATCGAACAGGGCTAATTCAGGAAATAAGCTATTGTCTTGGCGAAGTTTATGGGAGAGTAACTTTAACATCGCTCGGCTCGCTTGCAATTGACCATAAACCCAGGTGATGTAGTTATCGCCAGACCATTTTTGCGCTTTATAATCGCCATCCACAACATAATGCTGTGGTTGTAAAGCGCCAAACGTGTCTAATTCAAACGCCAGCCGCGGGTGTCCGGCACCCATGATGTCGTGCCCAGCGTATTTGTCGTTATTGCCTAAATGACAAGACAAGCATAATTGCGCTCGCTGTTGCGGTTGATCGGTAGGAAATAAACCGTTTTGTAAATGCTGATTCCTGTTGATAGTGCCATCGGTATGGCTACTGATATAATGTTGCGCGCCGCCGTGACAGGCTTCACAACCGATGCCATCGCTGAGCTGAAACTTATCGCCCTGCAGCTCAGATTTAACATTGTCGCTATGACAATCTAAACAAATATTTGCCTGCTCGGCAGCCGCGATGCCTAAATTGGCCGCAATGGATTTTGCCGTCGCCGTTAATAAGGTTTGATAGGCTTGCGCATGGGCATCTACCGTGCTCCATATGATGTATTCATTTTGTAAAACATCACTGCCTTCTCGCTGAATCACCGAGCCATGGCACATACTTGCCGCGCAACTGGCCACTCCTAAGTGCACGTTTTTGTCGTATTGTGGCAGCACTATTTGTGGCAGCACTTTTGGCGCAGCCTGTACCAGGCTGGCAATACTAAACAACCCAAATAGCAAAAACAATAACAGTAATATGCGAGTTATGTTCATCGGTTAACGCTCGTTTCTGTAGGAGCCAGTACCGGTGCTGCGCTTGTTGTCGCATGAGTTGTCGCAGAGTTGAGCGGAACTGCATCGGTTGTTGATGGCAAGACTAATGGCGGTGTTGCAATGCCAAAGGTAGTGCCCGTGCCGATTGACTGGGCTGTTATTGATTGCAGCTGGTCTTTGACAAACCAGGGCCGTGAGTATTTATCTAAGTATAGGTTCTTCATATCGATAAGCGACAATGGGCCTGAGCCCAACCGGCTAAACACCGCGACCTGGCCACCGGTTTCATCAACCGCTCTGTCTCGCTCCAGCCCACGGGAAAGTGACAATGCTGGTGAAGAGGTTTGATACCAGGCGATTAATGCCGGTTTCGGATCTGGACTGAAACCATAAAACCTGGGTTGCGAATCTGGCGAGGTTAATTGCACCACCTTTAACCCGGAATTACCATCGGCTATATAGGCAAAAAGCGAAGCGTTAGTGCTGGCCACCACCACATCCCGGGCATCGCTAATTAACCCTAAGGCATTGAAGCTTTGATATTTTTGTATCGCTTGTGGCTTGTTGATATCAACGATGAGCAAGCCCTCTTTACCGGCAGCAACATAGGCAAAGGTGCGGGCAATAAAAATATTGTGGGCATCCTCGATTGCTATGGTATTGTTTTTAACAATGAATGCCTTGCCCGGCGCAGTAATATCTACCACTTTTAAGCCGTCATCATCGGTGACAAACAAATAGCGGAATTGCTGGGCAACTGCATGACCGTTATTGAGCGTGACTGTGGTGACGTGTTTCGGCTGCAGGGGATCGTTCAAATCAAGGATCACCAGGCCGGCATCGGCGATAATATAGACAAAGTGGCCACCAACGGTTAAATGGCGAGCACCGGCTAACAGCTTATTTTCATTCCAGGTTAACGCTCTGCTTAAAAAATTATTGCGCGGCTCGCCATCCATTAAGGTATCGATATTGGTTAATATCAATCCTTCTTCGCTATCGGTGATTAACGCGTATTGATAGATTGGATGGAAGGGTTTTTCCTGATTGTTAACCCGCATCAATTCGCCCTGGTTGCGCTCTGGTGCCACAGGTTGCGTCGTCACCAGTGAAACGCAGGTGGCATTATGAGAGTTAATATTGGTATCCTGGCCAAGTTTTGAGGCCGGCGCTGTGATTATTCTCTGGCTCACCCCCTTATTGGCGATACTGGCAACATCAAACACCTGTAGCCCCTGTTCCCCCGCTGCCGCAAATAAATATTCACCGCGCAGTTGCAAACAACGCACGGTTGATGAGTCATGCTGATAACCCTGTTGTAAGGCTTTATTGTGGTTCTGGTGTTGTTGAAAAAAATCCGGGTAAGCGTATTTATGCAAGTAGCTGCCAATCATCGCTTGCGGCTCTTGCCATTCGGTTACTTGTATTGCCTCAACAGATTGCTCGCCGCCAACGTAGGCGTGATAGCCGATAAAATCGATAAAGTCGGTACCAAAGCCTAAAGTTTGCGCCATGATGGCATTGTTGTCACCATTTTCACTCAAATGGCAATCGCTGCAAACCCGGGTTTCTTGTTTGCGTACGGTATGGGCAAAGTGCGGGTTAATGGCTTGCGAGCTGTAACCACTGGCGGCAATGGGCGGTTGCTGCACATAGATTTTTTCCCGGTTGGCATTGGTCGACGACAAGACCAGGGCCGAGCTGGAACGCAACGGCGCGATTTTGCCACCATTAATATCTCCACGCCGACCTAACATAAAAATTTGATCGCGCACCACTTGCGGATTGTAACTGGCGTAGTTACGCGATTCCTCGCCTTCGTAGTGCTTGTTTGCCACTTTCCAGTTTGCTTCCACCGGCAAGTGACAGCCGCCACAGCTTGTGGTCCAGGACTGATGACAGCTATAACATTCCATCTCATCATTGCTGTGCGCCAACATATCGGCACTGACATCGAGGCCCCAATGTTGCGCGATTGGATCTTTTTTCATCGTTTTGGCACGGGCCGCTTTCGGGTTGTATTCGTCATGACTGGGGTCAACAACATCTTTTAGTAAGGTCAATTTCCATTGTTTATCCGGCCAAATCAAACTGCGTTGATACAAACCATCGTCTTGCCAGGAGAAACGTTTTTGGCCATCGGGGTTACGAATGAGTGACAGATCTGTGCCCCCAGGCGGTGCCGCCGGGCCAGACGTTTTCAGCGATGGGTAATTCGATACCGTACCGTGACAATCGACGCAATCAATTTCCACCGCGCCCGCTACTTCGCCATAGACATGACCATTGCCATGATTATCTTGTGAAAAATGACAATCGACACAATGCATGCCAACGTCTAAATGCACCGATGACATGTGTACCGCTTTGTCAAATTTTTTCGGATCATCCGGCTCGACGATATTGTCGTGCTGATCGAGCAAATTGCCCTTGCGATCTTTCTTAAAAACCGCGCGAAAATTCCAGCCATGGCCGTGATAATCGGCAAACTGAGTGTTTTTCATCTTGTCATTATTCTTCCACAAGTCACGCAAGAACGCTTGTTCAGACCATAAACCGCGTACCGCGGCGCCTTCAGGGTTGTGCGACAGAATGGCAAACTTTTCTTCATCACTGGGATAACGCTGTTGTTTGGGGAACATCCTTGGCGCATCGGCTTCATAATCCCACATGGTGTAGCCTAAAAAGCTATTCACAAACATGTTCGGTTGATGCATATGACAAGACATGCATTGCGCGGTAGGAATGGCGCGAGAAAACACATGCTTTAACGGGTGACCATCTTCATCTTTACTGATGGTGGGATCGATGCTCTGACTTTGGCCGCTATTGCCAAACTTACCATAGGGGCCAGAATGGCGCGGCTCACGATCATTGGCATAGACCACATGGCAGGCGCCACAACCTGAGGTGCGAAAATCTCCGGGATTATCGTTGGTCCCCAAAAACCACATCAAGGGATCATTTAACCGGGTTTTATGGGCATTTAGCAAGGGTACCGAAATACGTCCACCGGTGCCGGGGCCACGATTCGATTGCTTGATATCCGGTCGGCCTGGCTCTTCTAATCGTTGCAATAAGCCTAAGGAGTTTGGCAATCCGGTTTCGGGAAATAGATTGGAAATGTTGCGCCCACCGCGTTCAAACACTCTGAAAATATCACCCGGAGGTACCGTTTGCCAGGTCGGCAGCGGGTATAAAATTGGCAATACGCCATGGTCTTTCATTGCCTGTTCGGCATTTTTTAATGGCGGACCGGCAATGGCCGAAGCGGCGCCATCTTTAGTATAGGCTTCGCCCAAGACATAATTTTTAAACGGTAAAATGTTGTTTGCATACGACGCGGCGCCAAATAACATCGCGCCGGTAGCCATCAGGCTGCGTTTCGCCGCTTGTACCGTTGGCAGATGGCAAGCGCCACAGGCATCTTCGGCCACGCGCAAGTCCGAGGGATTTACAAAGCGGACAAACTCTGCGGCTTCCTTGTTTAACAAGGTATAACTGATCTTCGGGTTGGCACTGCTGGGAAAATGCCAGGCCTCTGGATAGCTGGGTAACACATGAGCATTTGATAACGCGTGCTGATAACTTTTATCGGCTTTGCTTGCAGCAAAAGGTTTTAACACCTGAGCATTGCCACCATGGCAATCGGTACACCCTAAGATGATGCCAGGACTGGCATGCATGGTTAAACTGTCGGTATCGGTGTGGCAACTTAAACAACCGGTGCTTTTTCGCAGCGCCTGTTCGCTAGTTTGGTGTTTCGGTGCTGGCGGCGTAAATTGATAATCGCGCGCCACTTTTTCCTCATCAACGCGGGCAAAGACTGGCGCGTTGATGAGGAAATTCAAACTCAAAAAAGCACAGCCGAACAACAAAAATTTAAACTGGGTTGTGCTCAATTTAAAGACAAAAGCCATAGTCATCTCAATAGGTCAGAATAAGGTTAGCAAGAACCGAATACGGGGTGGAATAGTCACTACCATACAAATCATCAAAACCCGAACCTGGCACCAGCATGGCCGCGGAGAAGCGCAAAACAATATTTTGTGTCTGATAGGGCCGCCAAATCACGGCAGCCGATACGTCTTGGCCTAAATTGCTGTCGATTGCACCCTGCTGCCTTAACGACTGCAACACTGCCGTTTCAGCAAACCATAATTGATTGATGTTCATTGACAGTCGAAGCTCGGGTAAAATATCGGCATCGATGCCGAAACCAAGCAGTTTTAACCCCGGATTGATGAAATTTGACTGGCCTTGCTCTTTGCTCGAGCGCAATGCCGGTAAAATAGAATTTCGCCCCGACAACGCCACATTACCGCCGCCAATTAACGGCATATTTTGACGAATATAAAAGCTGGTATCGGCGCCGGCAAACTGCGGATTTTCGAAAATAGCATCAAATCCCTGAGCTTTTTGATCATAAGCATCTCTGTCACCCGACGCCCAAAGTAGCGACAGTTTGGCTCTTAACCAGTCATAATCCCTGGAGATTTCGCTGGCGAAAAAAAACGCCTCTATTTGATCTTCTTCATTGCGATAACGCATATTGGTTTGCTCACCAAAGGCAAAATAAGCGGAAGCGGAAACGTTGAAACGATCAACATGACCATCACCGCTTAGCCCCAAATAGGTCACGTCATAATCGCGGGCGAAGCGCTCGGCAAATACCGATGCCGGCCGGGTAATAAAACCGTTATTGTCGTATTTTACCTGCCCTTTTTCTCGATTTCGGTTGTAGGTAATACTGGCTTGCGAAACAAAACCGAGCACTGGAAAATCTTGCCAGTACAGGTTGGCAGTATACACTTCGTCATTGCGCAACCTTTTGGAAATGTCGTTTAAGCCACTATTGGTATCTTTTTCCAGGCGTTTGAACCAGGCAATATTGTATTGAAATATATTATTTTGCCGTGTGCCAAACAAGCGCACCCCCAATTGCGAGTCTTGAAAGAGAAAACCACGAAAATCTGAGCTAAACGGTTGGATGCCGATGCGTAAACTGTCGAAATCGTAACGATCAGAGACGTTGCGTAGGTGTTTATCGAAAAACGCCGTTTGAATCGCCACAAAGTTATCATCACGGCGACGACCATTATCGCCTGGCTGCGTGGGATCGATATCCAATAAACCGCGTTCATCGGTTCGCAGCTGATTAAAATTAAACACTGTGGTCAGCCGAAACTCATAATCAGGTGGCCGAAATGTGGTATTGCCTTGATAAATCACTTGTTCAATGATAAAGCTTTGACTGAACAACACACTGTCACCTGAGCCTATGGTGTCTAACGAATTGGCTCTAGAGGTGGTCGCGGTGCCCACCGGCACTGGAAAATTACGAGGCTCGAGCACAGTATCGGAGATCGCGATGACATTATAAAACCAGTCATCGCCCCAAATGGGTAAATCGCCTTTTAACGGATTATGACCATGATAGGGATCCCATAAATTGGTATTGGTCCCTATCGCCTCAACGATGCGCCAACGATCGGGTACCATAGGACCCAATTCAATGGCGCTGTACCAGGGGGAGATTTTGTCTTGCGCACTGCATGGCCTAAGCTGATACTCGTCAACCGTCCTGCCCGGACGCCTTCTTGTTGCTGTCACTTTGGTATCACCACAAAGCAAATGCGCAGGCACTATGCCTAAGCTCTGATCTGAGTTCTGAGCTGAGTCTTCGTTATTGCTCGCGGGCGATTCAGCGCTAGCTGTTGCAACACCATAACCAGGCACTAGCACTAGCACTAGCAGCCCTAAGGTGAACAATAATTTGCTCAGTTTAAATACCATCGCACACCTTTGCCTTAGCCGAATCTAACCATGGCGCCTGTGGACAATTGACGTAGCGCAGTCTGACCGATTGTTCGGGAATATCTATCTTATCGGCACGAATTTCAGTGGGGGCATTGTGCAAACCATTGCCTAACTCCAGCCCAGCTTGGTGCACCGCCAGCAAAGCGATCATGTCGTCTTGGTCAATACCATCGCCGGAAACCCCGATAGCGCCAACCAAAACACTGCCCCGATAAATCGGCACGCTGCCGGGAAATATTTGTAACCCATTGGCTAGGCCCGCGATGGCGTGGTTTTGTTCGAACGGCGAATTCCCCTGTAAGCCACTAATCCCGGTACAGTTTTGTGGTACATCCGCTACCAGCCCCAGTACAAAAGCGACATGTTGAATTAATGCGTTATAAATTAAATCCGATTGTAAGCCAACACTAAACACACTCCATTGGCCGTCGGGCTTGCTTAATGGACCGGGGGGACCACTAGCTGGGCCATCGGGAAAATTAGGCCGAGATAAATTACCGCCTGCCCGGTCTGAAAAGGCGGTTAAAGGGCCCTGTGTTGTTAACGCTTGTTCGATGCCAATAAATGCTTGCAAGGCATCCACATAGTCGCTGAACTCGGGTTTTGGGCTGGTTAATAACGGTACCCCTGCCCCTAAATCTACCGGTTCAGGCACCGTCGACAAATATAACGGCGGCGCTAGTGATGATAATAAATCTGCCGGGGCATTATTTGCTTTGCCAGTGCCCGAAAAGAATGCCGCCGTTCTCGCCTTTTGTAACGCCACATCGGCGCCAAACACCGGTGCGTCACGGGTACGCGCCATCGCCAAAACATTACCTTCGCTATCGACAATTGCCACTGACACCCTGGCCTGACTGCCATTCGGCTGGCGTATTTGAGCACGGCTGTTATTGGCGACCGCGAGCGCCTGGTTGATTATCTGTTGTACTTCAATCGCGGTTAATCGATTATTGCTAGCGCCATCGGGAAAATCGCTGGCGGCAATTGCCGGGTAACGGTTAACATCATTAGCATCGCTAAACACAAAAGCATCCAGGCTTTGGCCACCCTTATCTTTAAACACTTGCGGGTCGGCGGCGATAATGCCCGAACCGGCTTGGCCAAAGGCAACACCGGTTAATACCACTCGGTTAGCATCACCAATTGCACTGAGTTCGGCTTCGCCACCATCATAATAACCCGGCACTGCCACCAGACTACCAACTCCGTTGAGTAAATCAGCAAATTCCATCGGCGCTCCCTGGACCTGAGCACTGCCTAGATCGCTGGCGAGATCACTAACCAGGGCATCACTGAAACGTAAGGTCTTGCCGACAACAGTGATCACGTCTGCGCGTCTTGCAATTGGCGCAGCAAAACCGAAAGTGCCCGCCAACGCCAGTAGTTCATCATCATCCAAATCAAAACCACTGATGTCTTTATCTAAGCCATACACGCCGTCACTGATAACACCAATGGCGCCTACGGGAGTACCCGCTTTATAAAGTGGTAAGCCACCCGGGTCGGCCGATAACCCAAGTGGTGAACGATATGGCCCGGCACCAGGGGACGATAAGGCACTAAAACGTGAATTAAAGTCACTACAGGCCAGTTGGCTAAATTGCACACCAAACAAAGGTCCTGACGGGCTGTCGTTTTCCCCTGGCGGAAAGTGTTGCTGAATAATTTGACTGGCGGTGCGAGTACTAAACGCATTACCTTCCGAAGAAATATAGGCGGCAGTGACTGCTTTCGAGATTGCTGCCATCGTATCGGGGATAATATTGACAGCTTCCAACCCTCCGGTCACCGGCGCATACGAGGTATTCGCGGTTGAGCTTATGCTGACAAACTTATCGGCGCCACTCATACGAAACACCGCCAGCACATTGCCGACTCTGTCGGTAACCGCTATGGTGGCATTGGCATTACGAGCTTGCGCTTCTGCCACGGCCTGGCTAATCACCTGTTCCACATCTTGCTGGCTCAAAAAAGAATTCATCGTCGCGCACTCACCGGTACAGCCAGTTGCAGTATTTACCGGTGCCGGCGTTTGATCAACCGCAGATTGCTCAGAGGAAGACTCACTCGAACCGCCACAATTTGACAATAGCAAAACCAATAATGTGGCGATTAAAGCCATAAGGTTATGCTTATGGCTATGTTTGGGATTACTCTTCATTACTGCTCTGCACCTCACTGTTCTGTATCCCATTGCTCTGCATCGTACGGTTCACTTGTTCTTTCGAGTGGTACTTTTGCTGCAGTTGTGGCCGTTGCTGCGGATGATAACCGTGACAATCAATGCAAGTATTTGGAATTAAATTTTGGCTTTGGCTACCACCATGGCATTGTTGGCAATTATCGATATTGGGGATCAGCACGTCTGTACTCAACTTAGATAGACTGGCGTTATGGCAATCATTGCAGGTCATTGACTGATGACTCTGATGAGAGAAATGTGCTAGCGGCAACCATTGAGAAGTTAAGGCTACGGGTTGCACTTGCCAGGGCACAGGATTGTTTTTATCAGCAGTTTTCACCTTAATGACTCGATGACAAATATCGCAAGCCTGGCGTTCAAAAATATTCACCGCGGCATGCATCGCTTTACTTTCTGCCCACACCAGGGCATCGCTGCGGATAGTTTGTTTGGTAAGCTGAGTTAATGACTCTAAGGTTTGCTCACTAAGGACATCTTCATTGGTTTTCGCCATCTTGCGCAAACCTCCCGGCCGCCTGGCATCTCTTACCGAAAACCTATCACCCGCTTGCACGGCGCTATCATCTTTACTTTTCGCCAGACGCTGGTAAATGTAGCGAAAGGCGTAATATTCTCTCATCATGGTTATCACCTCATCGGCTGGACCATGCGGCACAACCCGCTCAGGATCGTCGGCATCAAAAGTTAACTGATGGCAATGTTGGCAGTGTTGCTCCATCCGTACCGGCAGCATGCTAAATCCGCCTTTTTCCCCTTGATGGCAGTCAGCACAGTCTAGCAACACCTTGCCGGTCGGTGATTTTATGCCTTCAGGGTCAAGGTGCTGTTGATGGGAAAACGTTAAATTTGACTGCTCTTCGATATTGTTGTCTGCCAACGCTAGCCGCTTAACTGACCATTCGCTTACCTGCTCCCCCTTAACTATTGGCTGTAAAATACTGGCTTTAAAGGCTGGATGATGGTGCTCAAAATCGCTTACCGCGCCATATTGTGGCGATTGGCCATCGAGTAGCGGCAAATCTCGATGACAACTTGTGCAAATTTTCTCGGCAAAATTGGCCAGACTGCCTTGCGGGTTATGCTCTTTATGACAGTCGTTACAGTGTTTGAACTCAGGGCTCAAAAAGACACTATTTTTCGGGTCAACATGTTGGTTACCTTCTTGATGGCAAGCCAGACATTGTTGATCATTGCTGGGTTTGAATACTTCAACATGGCATCGATTGCAATCATCACCAATGAATTTATGAGCTTTGCGCAATTCTCCGGCTAACCATTGACTATCGTCGGGTAATGGCTGGCTCCGCAAGGTTTGCATCCATAACGGATTAAACAGCCCGGAAACGGGCAACAACAAACACAGCCCAATCGTGAGACAAAATAACCACCAACTGTAGCGTCTTTTATGCAAATTTAAATGTTCGAACTTAACGCCAGCACGATCTTTTAACGGTTCTACCTCGGTTGAGCTCAGTTTCACCTGAACCACGAAATCACAGTCTTTAGTGCCCGCCAAGATTTGAATAATGTGACCTGAGATTTCAATTTCATCGCCCACTTGCAGCAGGCATTGACTCTGCCTTTGCTGATTGACGCTGACATATTTGCCTTTTGCACAACTGAGCTTTAACGCGGATTGAGCAACGGCGATGCTGGCATGATTCAGGGCAACTCGAGCATCGGGCAAGATCACATCCTGGTTGGTACCACGGCCAATTTTCAACGTATGCGCGCTCAGCATGACGCGTTCTATAACATCACTGTTGCCTTGTTTTTTTAAATATTTGATTTCTAAGCGCATGCTATCTTTGCCTTACCAGTAGATAAAAACTGACAAGATGTGGGCGATAAGTGCTGCCAGTAAGGCAAAGGACACCGGCACATGACAAAATAACCAAACTTTTAATAACGCGTTAATGCGAATATCTTCGCGTAATACTTTTAACGCCCGGGATTTGTTGGCAAACAAGTCGATCAACTGTTTAAGTTGAGTGCCGAGTTGCTGATTTGTTGCTTTGGCTAAATCCATGGTTAACATGTTGATGCAAGTCGTCTGATTTTCATTGCCCATCACGTTTTCTGCCACCACCATGCAAGAGTGATCTTTCGCACTTAATTGCTTGGCTAAATTACCGCCGAGCGACGTCCGCTCCATGGCACTGGTGATCATTAAGACTAACGGCTCGGGCAAGCCGCCCAGCAATTTATTTACTTGCCGGTCGATATCGCTAATCTCTTGAAAATATTCTTCGCCAGACATCATATTAAGATTCTCTCGTTTTTTCAGCGGCAAATAAACATAAGCCCAGGCACCATAAAAACCGCTAACGATGGCGCCACACATTAAGGCATACGCAAGAGTATGAACGTTGACACCAAACTGAAAGCCGCTGTGCAAGGTTGCGATCACCAGCAAACCGGTACCAAAATAAATATGGGCCGATAACCAGCCTTGTACGCTACCGGTATTGGAAAAATAGTTTCGCTTTCTGCGACCAAAATACATTAGCCAAAGGATCAGCAAGGTGGCAATAGTGCCTAAGGTGTAGCCTAACCAGGTACCACCGTTGGCAGGTTGATTGGGCTGATGCCAAATGTAGACAAGCGAGAATAACAAGCTTAACCAAACTGTTAGCTTTAAATAGCGACCATTGCGGTAATAGAGTATCGATTGCATTTAGTTATACATTTATTTAAACATTGATCACGTCAATAAAATCTTCCGGACTGATGCGTATGGCCGCCCCGGTAGGGCAAGCACGAACACAAGCCGGCCCGCCTTTTAAATCTTTGCACATATCGCATTTCACCGCGGTTTTTATGTTTTCCCCCTGTTGTACTTTGTTTTTGCCCGGCCCCTGGCCAGCATCAAACAGCAGCCAATTCCAAACGTTGCTGTTTTCTTCTTTCTGATATGCCATTTGAATCACCCCATAAGGACAATTTCGTTCGCAATTTCCACAACCAATACAACTGTCATCTATATAAACTTCGCCCCCCAAACCGCCACGATGTATCGCATCGGGCGGGCAATCTTTCATACAACTTGGGTCCTCACAATGACGGCATGAAGTGGGTACATGAACATGGGCATAAGTAGGGCCAGCCTGGCGATTCAATCTTGAAGTGCCACCATGAGTGACCGCACAAGCGGTTTCACAGTTATCACAATTTACGCAAGCATCGTTATTGATCAGCAAGACATCGGTGGCTTCACCTATGCCCTGTTGCATCAAAAACGATAAAATTTCGCCACTTTCACTATCGCTTGCCAGTTCGACATTTTGCTGATGACGCTGTTGCATTTCAATTTGCATCGCTTCACGTAAGCCGGAAGACTTATTTAACAACAGGGCAAACGATTCACTGTCAATGGTGATGGTTTCGGTGTTAACACTTGCGGTGATGGTGGCCGAACGTACGGTATTACCCAACAAGCCCATTTCGCCAATGACGTTATTGGCAGCAACATAAGTGATTGCAATATTTTTGTCGGCCACTCTTTTTGCCACCGTTACCGAGCCACTGCGAATGACATGCAAACAATCCGCTACGTCACCTTCGGCAAAGAGCACTTCATTGGCGGCGTATTGATGCAATTTCGCTTTACTGGCGATGGGCAGCAATTCGTCTATTGGCACCTTGGCCGCAAATTTTTGCTGAATGGTGCGGACAATAAAGGTTTCATCGAGAACTCTTTTTACTGACGCAAAGGTATTAATCAATTTGATCATGGTGCGTCGTGGCGTCTCAATGACAATACAAGACGGGCCAGCAACAACCGTGGCCGATCGTCTTCGGCCGGAGATCAGGCTCATTTCGCCAAAAAAATTGCCCTCGGTACTTTTTATAACATTGCCGCCAATCACCACATCAACCTCGCCCTGCAAAATGCTATAAAAGGAATTTGAGTAATCGTTTTTGTTAAAAATTTCAGCACCTGCTTCAAACCGATGCACTTGGCTATCTAACATTAGTTCACGAAATAACAGCTTTGAGAGCGGGGCAAACACCGGTATTTTGGCTTGCATCATGGTTAATATCTCATCCACATCCAAGGCAAACTCTAATTCGGCAAATTTGCTGGCGAGTAGCGGATGATCTGCCGGTTTTATCGCGTTGCCAAGGATATACTCAACCACTTCATAGCCTTGGTTCATCGCTTGTTTGATTAACGGGTAACCACCCAGTGCGCCAATCACGTATATACCGGCAACATTAGATTGGTAGGTGGCCGACAATACTGGCGTTGCATTCGAGTCGTTATTTGGAAATTCAATGCCAAAAGACTCGATTAATGCTCTCGGTGGAATGGCGCCTAGACGAGCAATGATCCGGTCAATGGCTAAGCGAACGTCTCCCGCGTCAGTTTTTAACAACAGCGCGCCGGGCTTATCTTTCTCAGGGGTGAGTTCGATGGTTACTGGGTTGGTATTATAAAAGCATTGTATTTGTTCATTATCGAGAGCTTCAGTAATTAAGCTTAGATTGCCCTCTTTGGCTCGGGCAAATTCATCTCGGCGGTTTATAATGTAAACGTTATTATGCTTGGCCAGCACCAAAGCATTTTCGATGGCGGCATCACCGGCGCCAACCACAACGATATTTTCATGCTGATAATCGTCTGGATTATCGAGACTGTACTGAACAAATTCAGCATCACTACCCGGTATCGCTAATTGCCTAGGATTGCCTTGCACGCCAATGCCTAACACAATAGATTCAGCCTCTATCATCTCACCGTTTTTCAGAGAGAGCTGAAATGCGCCCTGCTCACCTGACACCGCAACAACCATCGCTTGATAACGAATATTCACTTGCAATTGTTTGATGTTTTCTTGCCACTCACTAAGCACAGCTTCCCGAGGCCCGGCAGCAAAAGTAATAGGGCTACGCAGAGGTAAAATGCCTGGCTCTGCCATCACATGTTTACTTTTTTGATATTTTTGGATGGTATTGGCGATGTCATCACTGGCTTCTAATAAAATATGGGGAATATTCAATTCCGCCGCATGCGCAGCCGCACTTAAGCCCCCCGGGCCAGCACCAATTATCGCAATTTTATATTGTTGAGACAATACAATGCACCGTTGAAATAATAATCAAAAATAAAATGCCCTTCGCTCAAATATAGAAACGTTTTGCCATACATTTACATTAGGTCAACATCATAAAAATAGCGAGATATCGGCGTAAGGATTTTCAGCTAAAACAACCAATAATCAGTGATCTATGAGTTTTGTTAAAAACAGTTTGATATAACTAAGCTATTGGAAAAATGATCGCGATTAAAGGCAAATTCTATAACCGACGAGTCATTTTCCTAAACTTATTGCCGATACTTAATTTGTTATCAATCTACTTCATGGTTGGTTAAAAAAGTCGATTTGTTCAACGCCGCAAAAAAGTCTTGATAGGGCATAGGATCTTCAATCGTTCGCAAATTGTAGTGCGCATTGGCACGCACCAATAATTGCCGCTCGCCACGCTTTCTAATGGTTATGGTCATTCGAATAGAATAACGATTCAGTCTTGTTGCCGACACCACACCGAACTCTACATCGGCTTTATCGATGATAAAGTCTAAATCTTGCAAAGTGGCAATGACTGATCTGAGTAATAATTCCTTGTCGGTGGTATCATACGCCCGGGTTTGATAACTGCGTACTTCCACTTGCGAAGATTTCATCTCGAAAGCATGCTTAGACGTATTGGCGCAGCTGCACAGTAAGTAAGCAATAACCATTAATATCATGACTTTCATTGAATGATTGTTGATAGTGTAGTTGTTCGTTAAAGCGTTCATATGCTATTTTCCTCCAAAAATACGGCTTTCGACAGCTTGTCAAAAAACGCGGTATACAGTTTCGACTCCTTCAATGATTGCGCCTTAGTTATCTTGCCTTGAGTATCCCAGACGATGCGTTGTATGGTGATCCTTGCCCTTGATGATTGGCTATCGCCTAAATCTTCATTAACCACCAAACACACTCTAATTTTTTGCTTATCATCCACAGGTGCCGAGCTACCGATAAGTATGGCGACTAAAATGGACCCTAACACTTGTCCAGCATCGGTAGCATCTATCATTTTTGATGCAGATATCACCCCTAAGGTATAATTTGATTCATCCAGAGCATAACCTAAATCTTGCAATACTCCGGCACCGGCAAGCAGTAAATCAGCGCGCCGCACGGCAACAAATTGACGAGTTTGCATATGCTTATCTGCCAGTGACGTCGGTGATAGTTTAAACACGCCCTTAGGCGGCTTACTGCTGACACAGCCAGTAACCACAACCAACACAGTTATCAGTACTAAGTGTTTGATTAACATTTTCATTCCTTAGTTTTAACAACGCTTTAAAAGCGAGATGTATGATAAGCAAAATCTCTAACGGCACCTTCTTCATCGAACTTGATGATAATGGTTAGCGTTCTTTGCGACCTGGATGACGCTCCTGCTTTATAGTTATAACTTCCGCCAACCCCGGCCAACACTTCACTGCCAAAGCCTAAAATCAGTGAGGAAATGCCGCCGCGGCTGCTTGAATGGGCATATTTGGTCGAAATTTTATCGTAGATCCACACTTCATTACGGTTTTCATCGGTGGAAACAATATTGGGCGAGCCAAGCACGGCTGCCACATCGCCACCACGCATACCAAACTTGATTTCTTTTTGTACCACGCCAACGGTGACTCTGTTGGTGGAATTGTCGGTAACCGCGGCTTTATGCTCTTGCGTTGTTATACAAGCGGCCAGCGGGATCAATAAAACACTCGCTAACATGTATTTTTGTAGAATATTCATAAACACCTCGTAACATGATTGATATTAAAACTGCACATTCTAGCTGTGCATTTTATGTACCAAATCAAAATTATTCGATAACGCATTGCTTTTATTAAATAAAATGTAAATTATAGAATTATTAATATTTTCCAAGGTAAACAAAAATGCACGTAGGTTGTACAAATCTGTGCATGATATTGAATAATAAGATAGGAAAATCATTGGCTATTTAACAGCCGTTTGAGCCAGGTGAGACCTAATTTTACGCCGTTAAAGAGAGTTCGAGAATTACTGGTTTGAGCTTAGCCGACCTAAACTGCATAAAAATCAACAGCAAATAGAGTTGTAATAATTCACTCACAAACTAAGAAAATAGAGATACTGGCGCCCTTTAATGATGGCGACTTTTTAATGGTGACATTGCCGCCATGCCATTCGGTAATGACATTAACAAACGCCAAGCCAATACCATAACCACTGCCACCATTGGTTGACGATTTGCCGCGTTCATACAAGCCGGTTAAGCGTTCTTGCTCTTCCGGATTTATGCCAGTGCCAAAAACGCATTGGCACTATTAAACACTGAGACTTGATAATGATGTTGTTGCAAAAAGCTTTGCGTTAAATCGGCCAGCATAGTGTCATCTTCAATTAACACCACATGATTTACCTTGCTCATAAGATGATGCTCCAGGCATGCCGTTGTCGTTTGCGGCTTTTATGTTCACGCACGAACACATTCAGCACCTGCGTGACCAATACTTTCTGGCTAACCGCATGTACTAACACGATAGTGATCGGCTTTTCGGTTTTAATGGCAATGCTGGTACTGGCAGTTAATGACTTGTCGAAACAATAGGCTTGCTGTTGATGCTCAATTTTAATGCATATCGGGGTTTCTTTGAGCTGTTGCCAACTGATGATCACCTCAGTTTCACACCAGCCGCTACTTGCCATGCAACTTTGTGGAGTAATAGACATCGATAAATCAGTGGCCTGTGCTTGCTTTAATATCATAAAAGACAGCAGCAAGGTGGGCACCATAACGCGGAAAACACTCATCCTAGTTGGACCCGTACTGAGCACTGATGCCGATAAAGAAAAACGAAGTACTTTCGTCTTCAACTAGCGGACTCACCGTCATTGCTGAGCCTAACCACTTATATTGATAGCGGCCGATGAAAGACAAATGCTTGTTTATCCGGTAAGCAAAGGCAAAGTTGGTGATCACATTGCTGTTAGAGCCAACGTCAAAGCGGTCGAACGCGGTTCCATCTTCTGCGCGTAAGCCGTAATAGTATTGATTCAAATCTGAGTCTGAAAACTCGCCTCCAACACCAAGGGCAAAAAACCACGGCTCTTGTTGCCAGGTATATTGCGCGCCATAGCCAATAGAATAACCATGATGCACGCCGGTGACATCATGATAAATGCCGGCCGAAAGTTTGAAATTATCGCTAACAAAGTAGTCACCAGCGAGACCTGCCATATAAGACAAGTCTCGCTCAACCTCGGTGCTGGACACAGTATCACCATCGCCGCCAAAATTGCCTGGGCCAAAGGCACCAGCAACCAGGAAGTCATCGATAAATGAGTCGTTAAAATACAAGCCGTCATTATTAAATTTACCTTTAAATTTAAACAGCCAGTCATCGCTTTCTACAAACCATAACCGAGTTCGGTATTTTCGATGTGGAATTTTTCACCGTAGTAATAAAACGGAGGCAGCAGCGCCACATTTCGGTCTTGACCATCGTGTAACGGATTTTGGTACTCGCCCACACCAAGACCGATGCCAATGGCCCGCTATTAGTGGCAACACAGTCAACTTCACAAGCCTTAGCTGGCACAACAAGCGAGCTTAATAGGGTAAATAAAACAGCAACTGGCAGATGATTTCTAAACACGGTTTAAACGGCCCATAGACAACATTTTTTCACTTCAAAATAATGTGTTAACAATACCTTGTTATTTCAAATTAAAACACACCTCACACAAATTCGCACATTTAGACCGGTTTTCGCCGACATTTTCGCACACCAAATCACCAGAGTTTTTCAAAATCTTCATTTAGTATCGAGCCACTGATTATTGATCAGTCATTTAAAACTAGGGGAAATCCAGTGAAAATTAAAACGACAATACTAGCGATTACTTCCGCACTTTATGCTGCGGGTATTGCTGCCAATGTGCGAAGCAGCGGCCCCGTGCCGCAAGCTGTTGACATGATGAAACTGCATGAGCTGTAAAAACAACTGGCCACACAAACTACCAGTGAATTTCTTTCACCGTTACGCCAAGGTTCTTTGCGGAATGTACAATTCACCGCTAAATCGGTTAGCGACAAAGCTTTGTGCAAAAGGCGAGCAACAAGGGCTTTGCCCTTGATGTCCGTCAGCAATTTACCACAGCTATCAACGCCATTACGGTGGAACTAACGCAACAACAGGCACTTAAATTGGCAGAAATGTCGGAAGTGGCTTATGTGCAGCGCTCGAAAGTGTATCAACTTCATTCTGACGTAGGGCCAGAGCATGTTGGTGCTGGCGGCGTATGGAATGGTGCAGGCACTGTTGACGGCGGCAGTTACAAAGGTGAAGGTATGTTGGTGGGTATTATCGATACCGGTATTAACACCGAACACCCGTCTTTTGCCCCAGTTGATGGCGATGGTTACGAGCACAACAATCCGTTAGGCTCTGGTAATTTCCTTGGCGATTGTACCTTAGCCGAATTCGCCGAACGCTGTAACGACAAGTTAATTGGTGTTTACACCCATCCAACGGTTACCGAGACATTCTTTTCAATACCAGCAAATGACTGGACTCCGGCAGAGCGTTTAGCGCCTGAATTTGGTGAAGATTTTAACGGCCATGGTTCGCATGTGGCCAGTACCGTTGCCGGCAATGTGCTATACGAAGTAGACGACTTGCTGCCGGATTTAGTGGGTGATGGTCACGGCCAGCCCATTGGCGTGAAAATGCCAAAAGTGTCCGGTGTTGCACCACGTGCCAACATTATTGCTTATCAAGTGTGTATGCCGACCGGCGGCTGTGGCGGTGAAGCCATGTTGTTTGCCATCGAGCAAGCAATAAAAGATGGTGTCGATGTTATCAACATGTCGATTGGTGGCGGCGAAAGCTTTCCATGGGACAATGCTTTTGAAATGGCGTTTTTAGCTGCCCGTGAAGCCGGTGTTGCCGTAGCCTTATCTGCAGGTAACTCGGGGGCCGCATACGGTACTGACTCTTTATACACGGTTGATCATACCTCTCCCTGGGTATTAAACGTAGCTGCAACCACCCATGCCCGCTCGATTAAAATTGATGGCAAAGAATTAACCGCGTTTACCGGCGGAGACAGCAATTTAACGCCACTCACATTCGATGGCGCCGGCATTTCCGGCGAGTTTACTGGTGAGTTTGTACTTGCCGCAGATTTCGGCGATGCCCGTTGTAACAGCCCATTTGCCGCTGAGACATTTAGCGCCAATCAAATTGTGGTGTGTGAACGTGGTGATATTGCCAGATTCGAAAAAGCGGTGAACGTACAAGCCGGTGGTGGCGGAGCCTTTGTGCTTTACAATACATCAGCTGAAGGCGATCAGGTTAATGATGACCCATATGTAATACCGGGTATCCATATTACCAATGCCCAGTGGGATGGTCCAAGCTGGAAAATTAACGCGTTAAAACCTTGGCTTGCCTCGGGTACCGGCTTAACCGGTACCATTACCGCATCCGAAGTGTCGCGTGAAATTAACGAAGAAGACGCTGACTGGTTAGCGGTATTCTCGTCGCGTGGTCCTTCATCAACGGTTGATGAATTATTCTCGCCGGGTATTGCCGCTCCGGGGGTTGATATCTTTGCCGCCTGGACCGAAGAAAACCCGTTTGAAGAGTTTTCCGATACTCGTGACTGGAACCGCATTAGTGGTACGTCAATGGCCAGCCCGCATGTTGCCGGGGTAATGACCTTAGTCCGACAAGCACACCCTGAGTGGAGTGCTTCAGAAGTACAATCGGCCTTGCAAATGAGTGCCGATTCAAAAGCCATTAAAATGCAACACAAAGTCTATGATGAAACGGTTGTTGCCGGCCCATACCGTGCAGGCCATGGTTTGGTAAACGTGGCGCGAGCCATTGATTCAGGTTTAGTGATGGACGAAACCGCGGAAAATTTCCGTCGTGCCAACCCGCACAACGGTGGCCGTGTTCGTGACTTAAACCTGCCGCAGTTAATTAACCGTGACTGTGGACGTGTTTGTAGTTGGACTCGTACGGTAAAAGCCACTCAAGATGGTAGCTGGAATGTTAACGTTGAACAACTGCAACAAAACCATATGAGCTACGACTGGACATTAGATCCAACCGCTAAAATGTCGGTGATGCCAAGTAGCTTCACGTTAAAAGCCGGTGAATCTATTACCTTAACCATTAACAGCAGCTTTAACGAAGTCGATTCTGCCTGGTACGATGGAACGATTCATGCTGATCAAGGTGAAATTCAGTTTATTGCTGAAAACGAAGCGACGCCAATGGCAATTTGGCCGTATTCATCACTTTACACCGGAAAAACCTTACCCAATACGGTAAATATTATGGCAACCGATAATAACGCCAGCGCTTTGGTTGCTAACGTTCCGTTTGGTGTGCCAGCAGCAGCGATTAATGCTGTGGCTTATGCCCCGGTACAATTGAGCAGTGAAGAAGTTGCACTTTCTCGTCAGGGCTTTAATGATCAGTTATTTAATACTGCCGGTTATTTCAATGTTCAGGACGATGCTGAATTAAATATCGTAAACGCTGATTTTATTGCCACCATACCGGTAACGGTCGCCGAGAATTCAGCCATATTTACCGCAGAATTAACCGGTGTTACTGCCACAACCAGTAAGGAGTTTTCAACCAACTCATACATTAATGCCGATGTTTACATCGTCAAAGATTTCAACGGTGACGGTAAACTGCATTATACCGAAGCAATTTGTGGCTCATTTTTACCACAAACGACTGCGGGAGAGTTTTGTACCATCGAAAACCCGGAAGCTGGTGACTACTCGATTATTATTGCCAATGGCCTGATGTACCCGTGGGAAAGCGTTGATACTATTGGTGTGAGTTATGGCGTAGTGTCAAAACAGGTAAGTAATGAATTCAGCTTTGAGTTTAATCAATCGGCCGACGATGAATTAACCTCAGACATGAACATTCGCTGGAATAAAGACCTGGCAGAAAACAGCATCTATCATTCCGCTATTGCAATACATGCCGGTGACAATGAACAAGGATCATTAACATTCATTCCAATGAAAATAACCCGTGGTGCCAATACCGTATCCATTAATGCGGCTCAAACAGACGCACGAGTAGGCGATGTGATTGATATGAGTGTGATGGTGCAGGCAAACCGTTCTGGTAGCGACCGTATGGTGGATATACAAGCGCAATTGTCTGACGGTTTAACCATGGTTCCGGGTTCTTTCAACGCGGTAGAAGGTATCACTCTAACTGACAATGGCTTTAGCATTAATGCCGAGCAACTAAACTCTGCCGATTGGGCGACAAATTATCAGCTTTCGACTAATGAAACCGATGCCATGTGTCGTACCCCTTGGGATGAGTACTTACCGGAAGTTGACGGTGGTTATATAGACTTGCGAGCTTATGGTTTAGTGCCAAGCTGGGGATCAATATTTGAAGTTAACGAATGGGGTTGGGGTAACTGGGTACATGAATTAACCGTACCGGTTATGACCGATAGCGCAAACACCTTAACACCGTTTGATAATGCCGCATATTTCAGCACTAATAAAATGGTATTAAGTTCAAGAGGTTGGGTACAACTTGATATGGGCAACTATAATCCTTGGGATATTGTGCCACAACAAATTCATCTTGAATTACCATTTACCGGCTATTCAACACCACCAGATGACTTGTTTGCCCCGCTTTGGAATGCAACGCAAGATATTAACTGGAATCAAACGATGACGTTGGCCAAATATGGTGCCGATTCGGGTGTGACTATGGCATATCTGGGTGATTACGTACTGCTGGAATGGGTCAATGCAAAAACCCACGATAAAGGCTTCGACGCAAACTGGAATGCCACCTTTGAAGCTCGTGATGACAGCTATGATCATCAAATGTTTATGCGCAGCAATACTTCAAACGTACCGGGTAAATATGAAGTGGTAATGGCCTATAACAATGTTGATTTTGGCAGCCAAACCGGTTCAGGCTCAATTGGTGTTCGTGGTTATAATGGCCCAAGAGCCGGTTACTGGCCGTTAAATGGCCATACCGGTGTATCGGCTGCTTATAACAACCTTGATGAAGTGATCAAAGATGGTTTAGTGATTTGTTATGACATTAAAGGACCAGAATCGACTGCAATTATGGTTAACTTTAAAGCACAAGTAACTAATGCAGCAATTTCAACAACCCAAACTATTACGATTAACGGTACTGTAGGCGGTACTTCTGATATTAGCGAACAAACCAATATTGTGGTTGCTTCAAATATCAATGTTGCAGCAATTACTAATCAAAGCATTGACGAAAACACTAGTCTTGAAAACATCATGGTAAGTTATAGCGACTCTGACGGCGGCATTTCTGCCAATACTATCACCGTAACCGGTGACAATATTGTTGCTACTGTAAATGACCATAGTTCAGGCTCTGCCATTTCGATTACTCCGGATGCTAACTGGCACGGTATTACGGCAGTAACAGTAACGGTTACTGATAATGTTTTTGGCAACGATTTAGCCGCAACCACGTTTATGCTTACGGTTGTTTCTGATGAAATTGAATTGGGTTGTGTTGACTCTAGCGCAACTAACTTTGATGCCAATGCCAACAGTGACGACGGCAGCTGTACTTATGCCGCTGCTGATGTGCAACCAAAAGAGAAATCTTCTGGTGGTGCAATCAACTGGATGCTATTAACTCTACTGCCATTAGCTATGGTTAGACGTAAGAAGTTAGCTTTAGCAAAATAAGTTTTAATTAACAATTCATTAAGCAAAGCCCCGTTCATTAACGGGGCTTTTTTGTTCATGGATGAACTTATACAGAACTCACATTTTCAACATGGAGGTTGTATATTACGACGACATGGATGTTGGAGGTAGAGCACTGTCGGGAACAAGTGCCGAGGGTAATGCAGGAGCAATTGCCGGGGATGTGAAAAGTTCTGATTTTGTCTAGAAATAATGGCTATAAAAAATAGTTTTTAATATGGGTTACCGGTAAGAATAAGGTGTAAGAATTAATCCCTACCTGTTTGAAGTCATACTGCAAATAAAATGCTTTCACGTTATCCGTTAGCGCATGCACTAAAACGGCTTTCACCCCAATATTTATCGAAACATTGAGCACTCGCATTAAAGCATCTTTGAGTAAATGACTGCCTAAACTTTGCTGTTGAAACTGCTTATCAACCGCTAAACGAGCTAAAATGATTACCGGGATATTTGCGGGCATATTTCGACTAATCGCACTTGGCGCTTGTGCTCTTTCAACACTTCCAGATGCCAGAGCATAATAGCCAATCACGTTAGTTTTATGACAACAAACAAAGGATTTACTGGCACCAGAAATTTGATTTTTAACCGCCAACTTTTTCAGCCAATGATTTAACGTGTCTTCACCACAATCAAAATTAGCAAGGTTATGCTCAGCAGTTAACACCGAAGGTGGCGTTATTTTTCCCACGGCGCGCTTTCAGACATTAACTTATCAAGCTTATATGAACTTACCGGTTCACAAAGTCGCCGTTCAAAATCATCAAACTTTTCATTATCGAGAGAAAACAAGCGTTGATCTAACAATACATTTTCTGCAGCTTTACACGCCGCATCCAAAATAAACGTAGTTCTGTCTATATTTAATGTAGCAGCCGCTTTGGTAAGAAGTTCATGCTGTGCCGGCTCTACACGCATATTAATTGGGGCTGTTTTTGCCATTACTGTTCCCGTATATCTAATAACTACACTACAAATAATATTATAGTGTAGTTATTAGATATACACAAATAATGCAGAGGAAACCAATTTGATTAAGACCTATTCGATAAATAATCAGTAAAATTGTCTTTGACTAACGCCATAAAATTCCGTTTGGCTTTATGTTTGCCGATGATGCCACTGAGCAACTCCATAAAATATTGTTGCTTGTCGGAGCCATAAGGCCATTTTTTACTGAGCACGATTAAATGTTCGGTAACTTCTGCATAGGTGTGGTTATTTGCCCGATGAAGTAAAGACATTAAACTGCGTTGATAAAACAACATGGCCTTGTCAGGGTGGCTCTCGGCTATGCTTTCACTAAATGACAACAGTGCCGGTACATGCGCCTTATGGCTTTCACACCACTCAATGGCCTTATCAAATTGTTGATGATGAATGTAGTAAGACAGTACATCGTCTGCATAAATGGTGATGCCAGCTGCCTTTTCTTGGTACAATGACAACAGGGTTTGTTCTACATCACCCTCAATTTTAGAGCTTAAATTACCGGTTTGCTCGGCCACTGTTTTAAGTGCCAAATACCCAGTAAAGCAAGGATAAAGGGAAAAGTTTTTCAAGGCGTATCGCCAGGCCAGGCGCATATCATCATTTGCCAGAGCCACTGCAACCGCCAGTCGTTGCCAGATCAGTTGATCATGATCGTTAGAAATTAAGGCTTTCGCTTTTAACAGCCAGTCTTCTGCACTTAATTCGTCATCATAGGATAAACACAGCTCACAGATTTTTAAAATATCGCTAAGTTTATCGGCGGTTTTACTGAGGATTTTGACCTGCTGGTGCAAATCATTGTTTTCTTTGGAAAATTGTAATAATGGCGCACTTAACCTAGATAGCTGGTGATCCCAGCTTCGTGATTTAATGTCGGTTGCTACGCTATACTCATCAAACGCTTGCTGGCACTCGGCAACAAACAAGGATTTCACCTCTGCCGATAAACGAAAACCATCGGGTATATTAAGACTAATATCGTCAGCATTTTGGTATTGAACAAACAACCAGCGAGCTTGCTCATTGGCAGACCAGGAAACGGCAGCAAAGGCCGCATATATTTCTTGCGCTATTTTACCCTCAACCGCAAAACGATAACCGCCTGAGTCATCAATCCGCTCAAGTACCACATTCAATCGTGCTAAACATTGCATCATTAATGACAAGCGCATATCAGCGCTTACGTTATCAAGTTGCGATAAAAGTATGTCTAACACGCCCTCAGCATTGTCGAAATAACGGGCAACTTTGTGATACTCCCACATTTGCCGTTTCGGCAAGGCTTTGGTGATCAGTTTTTTTAACTCTTTTTCAGCTACCGGCTTATTGGCCATATCAGCTCTGAGCAACCATTGCTTACTCAATTGCGAGTCGCTAAATATTTGTTTAAACAATGCCTCTACCAATTTGTTTTTATCAAGCGACTCCAGGTAATCCTGCAATTTTTGTTCATCACTAACCACCTTAACCCCAGAATCAACCAGCTCGTGATGATTTACCGTTAATGCCACCGCGACACAATGCTTGCAAAAGCCAGAATTGGCAAACGCTGGACAACTACAACGGCCCAAAATATTATCCGCTGAGTTAATCAAAGATACATCATAAACCTGTGTGCCTTTTACCTTGGCGCTAACCTTTTTCTCCGAGCATGCAATAATTTGTACTGCGGCAAGCGCAAATAACTTTTCGCCACGTTGATAAGTTGCACTACCACTGAGGGTTTTTAATATTGATATGTCAAACACTTGGCCAAATCATCAAAAAAGTAAGATACGTAGATGATAAACGAAAATAGTCAATAAAGACAAAGGCAAGCGGGTATATTCTTGGCGCATAGATAACAAAGCCCTTAAGAGATACACTCTTAAGGGCAATTAAACCACTTTACGTTTAGTAGAGGCGATATTTACACAATGTATGAGCCTCTAACGCTCGAGCAAATCCAGATAAAACGCATAAATTAGCGCCCGGTCTTTATAGCGGCGATATCTGCCCGACGCACCGCCATGCCCTGCTTCCATATTCACATGAAACAGTAATTGATTGTTGTCGGTTTTCATCTCGCGCAATTTGGCGACCCATTTCGCCGGTTCAAAGTATTGTACTTGTGAATCATGCAAGCCGCTGGTGACTAATAAATGGGGATAGTCTTTGGCTTCAACATTATCGTATGGAGAATACGACAGCATGTAATCATAGTATAGCTTTTGCTTCGGATTGCCCCACTCGTCAAACTCACCTGTGGTTAACGGGATAGACTCATCCAACATGGTCGTTACCACATCAACAAACGGCACGGCAGCAACAACGCCCAGATATAGCTCTGGCGCCTGGTTAATGATTGCGCCCATCAGCAAGCCACCAGCACTGCCGCCTAAAGCAAAGACTTTATCTTTAGCACCGTATTTTTCGCTCACCAAGGCTTTGCTGACATCGACAAAGTCATTGAAACTGTTAATTTTGTTTAATAGTTTGCCATCTTCATACCAGCTTCTACCGAGCATTTCGCTGCCACGAATATGCGCACGAGCATAGACAAACCCTCTATCTACCAGGCTAAGTAAACTGTTACTAAAATACGGGTCAGTGGTTGAGCCATAAGAGCCATAACCACTTTGCAACAAAGGATTGCTGCCATCTTGGTTAAACAAGTCTTTGCGATACAGCACACTTACCGGTACTTTTACGCCATCACGTGCCGGTAACATTAACCGTTTAGATTCATAAGCTTGGGGATCGTAACCGCCAATCACCTCATCTTGTTTTAACAAGGTTTTAGCAAAGCTGCTTAAATCAATATCATAAACCGATGCTGGAGTGGTCATACTCTCGTAAGCAACACGCACTTTACTGGCGTTAAAATCAACATTGCTGGTCATATAAACCGAGAACAAGTCTTCATCAAAGCCAACCGTTGACACCTTGCCAGAGGTAAGATTCAATACCTTTAAGCTCACCAAACCGTTACTGCGTTGGGTATATAACAGTGAGTCCTTTAACACCAACATGTTGGTAATTAGGGTGTTTTCATCATGTTCAATAACATCCAACCATTGGCTTTTATCGTTAACTTTGGCCGCACTGGCTTTCGCTATTTTAAAGTTTTGCGCCTGGTCATTGGTGAGAATATAAAAATCATCGCCATGGGGCTGTACTGAGTACTCAAAATTCTTTGCCAGTGCATGCACCTTGGTAAAATTAGCCGAAACATTGTTAGCATCGAGTATCGACATGCCGGTACTGATTGAATTTGAATGATAAATGGCGACATATTGTTGGTCTAAACTCTTGCCAATGTAAGTATAAAAGGTGTTATCGGTTTCTTCATACATCAGCACATCGTCAGCTTGCGCAGTGCCTAAAGTATGACGCATGACTTTATAGCCGAGTAAGGTTTGCGGGTCTTTTACCACATAAAATAAGGTTTTCGAATCATTGGCCCAAACCACCTGACCATTGGTGCCCGTTAATTCATCGGTAAACAATTTACCTGTGGTTAAGTTTTTAAATTTAACGGTATAAATTCTACGACTTACTAAATCTTCGCTATAGGCCAATATTTGATTATTGCTGCTGACTTTCATGCCACCAATATTAAAATAATCCTGACCTTTGCCTAATGCATTACCATCAAGCAGCACTTCTTCCATCGCGCCTTTTTCGTCTTTCACCCGAACGTGCAGTTGATATTCGTTATCGGGCACAAATTTGCTTTGATAGTAATAGCCATTACGCAAAACAGGCACCGAGCTGTCGTCTTTTTTCAACCGCTCGGTCATTTCTTTATACAGGGTATCTTGCAGCGTTTGGGTATGATGCAGTTGCTGTTGAGCATAATCTTCTTCGGCTTGCAGGTGGGCAATAATTTCGGCATCTTGGCGCGAATCATCCCGCATCCAATAGTAATCATCGATGCGTTCATCGCCGTGAATTTGCATTTTGTGTGGGACTTTTTTGGCGATTGGCGCTTTCAAATCTGCACTTTTCGAGCTAGCACCCTGATCAGAACTTTCCATCGAACACCCCTGCGCGATCATTGCTAAACCAATGACCAACATAAACTTTTTCATAACACGTCCTTTCTTCGAAATTATTTTTATCCATACAAATTTAGCTGAGAAAAGTTTAGTTGGCAATTAAAAATGTGGGTAAATATAAGGATGGGATTGCAATTAACAGTGAAGAAAATTAATAGCATAGGAAAGGGTTAATGATTAGCTGTTGTAGATTGCAGAGCGATGGCCTACTTTAATAATGCTGATCACCACAACGTCTTCTCTTATTTCGTAAAGGATGCGGTATACACCGACTCTGGCGCGATAGAATTCAGAACTTTTTAGCTTTTTGCAACCAACAAACCTGGGGGTTTGAGCAAGCTTATCAATGCATTGTAAAATTCTTGCAACGTCTTTTTTCGGAACTTTTTGCAGATCTTTGGCAACCGACTTTTTGAAGGTAAGTTTATATTTTGCCATTTCGGTAAAAAGGTAGGTTAAAAAATTTTAATTGATAAGAAAAATTTAGAGATACAACGATTCAAGTAAGGAGAAGATTCACTCATTACTTGACTATCCCCTCTCAACCTATCAAAATGATAGCTATCAGATTGATAGGTGATTAATGAATGATAAAAAACCAGAAGGAATTGATGAATTTCCCCTAACGGAAGGATCCGCTAGAAAGATCATTAATGACTTAGCACAAAACTACACTCATAGGATTCGGTGGAGTAAACATGTTAAACAAAGAATGCTTGAAAGAAGCGTAACATCAGGACAAATATTAACATTGCTAAAGAGTAGGCGTTCTGTTTTTAGAGAAGGGCCATATCAGGAAAGTAATGGTGATTGGAAGTTTAACTTAAAAGGTATGGCAGCTGGTAGCGTGATTGAACTGACCATAGCATTAAAGAATCACCATAATGCCCCTACCTCAGTATTAGTTACAGTCTGGATTAATTAGGAGATTGAGTATGTATCACTACACAGAATGCGGATTGTCTAACGTATTCTTAAAAAATGGTTTTATCGTAGAAGAAATTGACGGTGAAGAATATACAAGCATTGATGATATGAATGGACTTCATAAGGCCATTGCACAAGTTATTGTGGACAGCAACACCCCATTAACTCATGAAGAATTTAAATTTTTAAGAGTTGAGCTTAATGTTTCTCAAAAAATGTTGGGGACTCGTTTTGGTGTTTCAGAACAGACGATTGCTCGATATGAGAAAAAAAGTTCTGCTATTCCTAGAACAACTGATGCTGCTCTTCGATCTTTATATATGGAAAGTTTAGAGAAGAATAATCCTGTCAGTTATTTTTTAGACTTATTGTCTGATGTAGAAGCGATAAGTGCAGCTAAAGAAATACTATTAGAAGAGATTAAAGAGCATTGGGAAGTCGCCGCTTAATAAACGGTTAGAGCATTAGAGGTAACATGGCTGGTAGATATGAAAAAGTAGACTTGGCATATGGTTTTTTGGTAGCAAAAGGAAAGGGTTTATTATTAGCCATGGTAAATTGCAGAGCGATGGCCAACCTTAATAGAATTGATAACCACAACCTCTTCTCTTATTTCGTAGAGAATACGGTATACACCAACTCTTGCACGATAAAACTCTGAGATTTTTAACTTTTTACAGCCAACAAGCCTGGGATTTTCAGCAAGCCTATCGATGCACTGTAAAATTCGTACCACATCCATTTTGGCTACTTTTTGCAGATCTTTGGCAACCGACTTTTTAAAGGTAAGTTTATATTTTGCCATTGCTTTTCAATTCATTTAAAAAGGCTTCATAACTCACTTCAGGCTCATTTACTCTTTCTGCAATTGCTTGTAAATCTTGTTGATCTTCAACCATTAATAACCTCACGGCTTCATCAACCAGTTCCGAAACTGAAGTATCGGTAGAAGCCGCTCGAAGCTTTAATGCCTGATGCAGCAAGGGATCAAAATAAATGGTTGAACGTTTGGATAAATTACTCATAAAGTACACCAATAGCCTAAACACCAAAACATTATAGCACCATAACGTTATAACGAGTAATGAACGCTAACCATAAACTGGCTATATGCTATATTGATTAATCATCAGTTAATAAAAACAACTCTCATGTCTTACGATAAATCTGTATCTGATCATTACCTACACGGCAATTTACTCAACGCCATCAAAGCAGCGCTGCCAGCATTAGGCAAAACCACAACAACCGTAACCGTTAACGACTTGGCACCCGTAGATGAGTTCCATATTGGCGGGCGACAGGCAACCGATCATCTACTTGCACAACTCAATTTTTCAGAACATGCCAATTTATTAGATGTCGGTTGTGGCTTAGGTGGTGCGGCACGCTATGTCGCCAGTCAATTTAACAATAGCGTTACCGGCATTGACTTAAGCCAGGAATACATTGATACCGGAAACGCCTTATGTCGTTGGCTGAACCTTGGAAGCAAAATCAGTTTAGTGCAAGGAAGCGCCTTAGATATGCCATTTAACAATAATACCTTTGATGGTGGCTACATGCTGCACGTAGGCATGAACATTGAAGATAAAGCCACACTGTTTGTACAAATACATCGAGTATTAAAGCCAGGCAGCACTTTTGCGGTCTATGACATTATGCGCCAACAACAAGGTGAATTAACTTACCCGGTCCCCTGGGCCACAACGAGCCGCACCAGTAAATTGGCCACGCCAGAGCAATATCAACAAGCGTTAACGCAAGCAGGGTTTACCCTGCTAAAAGAAACCAACAGACATCATTTTGCCGTTGATTTTTTTAATCAGTTACAAGCCAAAATAGCAGCCGATGGCGGCCCGCCCCCCTTAGGACTGCATACCTTAATGCAGCAAAGCGCCGCGCAAAAAGTAAAAAATATGGTTGAAAACATTGGCAAGGGTTTCATTGCCCCGGTTGAAATGATCGTCAAAAAAACATAACAAGTAATCGGCATTAGCCAACACGATTTACCCACAGGAGGGTTTATGCAATTAGGTACATTTTCATTAAGTCTTGCAGTAAAAGACATCGAGAAATCGAAAGCCTTTTATCAAAAAATTGGCTTTAATGTCATTGGTGGTGAGCAATCGCAAAACTGGTTAATTTTGAAAAGTGGTGACACTACCATAGGCTTGTTTCAAGACATGTTTGATAGCAATATTTTAACCTTTAATCCGGGTTGGGATAAAGGCTGCAATACGCTGGAAAATTTTACCGATGTAAGAGAACTGCATAAAAAATTCAAAGCCGATGCTATTGAAATTAGCAGCGAAATCATCACCACTGACAGCGGCCCTGCCAGCTTCACTATGGTTGACCCCGATGGTAATTCCATATTGATCGATCAACACGTGTAACTTGAGTACAAATAAACTTGAGTGCCGGCAGTGAATTCATTAATTCTTAATTAATGATGAATATCGCACAGATAAGATCATTAATGCAACGATGTTAACGATGAATTGCTGCCTATCAGTTTAATGAACTTGCTGAATAATGGTGTAGTTTGTACTTCCTGCAGCTCGTTAAACACATCAATTTTGGTACGTTTAACCGTTACCAAGCCAAAAAATTCACAAAAACTATTCATTAACCAATGCTCATAACAACTATGAATTTCATATTCCTGGTTATCTTGTACATAAGAGTGAAACTCTATGTCATCTACCAGCCTTGGAAACGCGCTGAGAAACTCTTTGGCATACCAATTGCCGTCTTTTAATGAATGACCATACTTGGCCAGCATATACAAACTAAAAGCAACGCTATGCTGAATAAAGGCAAACTCTTCGTCATAGCTTCGATAAGCCCAATTAAACTCAAGACAATAAGTTTTAAACAATAGCCCATACATTTTTCCGGGCATTTGTTCAGGCTTTGCCAGCAACTTTTTCATTGGCGCGGTAAGAATGTATTTTCCCTTATATACCCTTACCAATTTGGCCAGTTCAAGTAATACACGCACTGCGTGTAAATCAAAGAAATCTTCTTCTTTGCTTACCGTTCTTACATATTTTGGCGCACCGAACGCGGCGATAAATTCAGTATGTATTGCTCGGCAAAGATTTCTAGGTAAATTACCTTTCGCGGTGGCTTTTATGCCCTTGTCACCAACCCCTTCAATGATCGCCATGGCCAAAAACATCACTCGCGTTTGCGGTAAATTATCAACGCTCAATAACGCTTGTTCATTAAACAACAGCACCTCATTATTTTCAAAAGGTTGCGTTAACAAACTGTGCATTTTATCGGATGACAAACCATGAAATACGTCAACGCGTTGATTATTGCGCTGTTGCATAAAGTTATTTAAAAACTCATTCGCCTCATCAATAGACTCAAAGTCCTTATCTTGCATGGCTTCCTTGATATCTTCGTTAAGTGCACTCGCCGGATTTACCGCCTTCGCCTTCGCCATATCGCTATCGTTTAAATAACAACATTTCTTGTACTTTTTGCCACTGCCACATGGACAAGGATCGTTACGGGCAACTTTCACTTCATCGCGCACAAATGGTACAACGTTGTGATTTTCATACTCATCACCGTCGACTTCACCAATAAAGTTTTCATCACCCCAAAAACCCTCTCCCATCTCATCTACAATTACGTCTAGTTTGAACTCTTCAATCTCACCGGCGATTTGATAAAGCGAGATCAGTCCCAATTCCAATTTTTTCACTTTATCAACATATTCGCTAATATCTTTTACGTTTCGTCCTTGCTCTGTTTTTAGTTTTTTACCGCCGGCAATTAAGTCAACGGAGCCAATAATTACCTTGCAAATCTCTTCAATCGGCATTTCACTATTAAACTGTTCCGCATTGGCAATCAGCTGAAAATCTTTCTGCCAGTCGCTAAACGTATATTCAAATGCCGCCATGAAGCCCTGACAAAATTCGATCAGGCCCTGCGGAAACTCGGCTTTTATCTGTGGGTATAGTTGTCTTAGCGGATATTTACCCGCCAGCAAACTATCGTTGATCTGTTGATCAAGTTTACGGCGTGCCTCAATATTTTTTAAATCTTCGAACCAAAGTTCATGAACACCACTCTCTGTAGAGAGAATATCGCCAGCGTAATCAAACTCTTCCATCAATTCAGAGCAACAACTCACACCACAAACAAAACCATGGTAGTAATCAAAACTTAACGCTGGTTCGGTGCAACAACCCAGCTGCCCCTTAACCAAATCAACACAACTTGTATCAAACATATAAAGATCCATTGTTCGTTTCTAAAACTGAGATTAACTCTTCAAATTGCTCAAGCAACATACCACTTTTTATCGATTTTGCCGAGTGGATCAAGTCTGATACCAACATATCACGATAAAAACTGTCAATACTTAAGGTTTGAAACTCAAAATTAGCAGCGCTCTTTTGCAATCGCTGTAAATCTTCTAATACTTCTGGCAAGGGTGCGCTATATTTAAGCAACAAGTTAACTTCAGTGTGGGTAAGTTCAATTTCGATCATATGTTTTCTAAGTGTCAAACTGCATCTGCAGCCATTGTAATCCACTTATTATTTGTTATAAAGCAAATCAGGATGATTTACTTATACAGTAAACAATAATTAATCAGAACTTGCGGTATATCTTGTTTTTGCGAAATAATTACGTCAGCGGTGATCACTATGCTGCCTTCTTCTTCAATAATTCGGTAAAGAAGTCTGAAATTATCAGCCGAAAATTCTCTGTACAGAATAACGCCTAACTCTAGCAAGTACGGTGATATAGGTGCAGCCTTTGGAGTAAAACTAACTAAGCCTTCAAAGCATTCGATGAAACTTTCAAGCCTAAGTATCACTTGTTCTTCGTTAGAATGCTTGCCTAAGTGATTGATTAAGTCGTTTAATAAATTTTCAAAAGTTTCAGTGTATTGGATCCTAACTGGCTTACTTTTCATTTGCAGGCAATAAATTAGCGCGACGGTTAGCTAAACGTTGTTTAAGATCTGAACTGGAGACAATCCGGCCATTATTGCTGTCATCAACAGAAAAAGATGCTAACTTCAACAAAGCAACAGCTTCATCTCTGCGCATCCTATCTTCATAGGATTCAATGACATAAGCAGGAGTACCATTTTGGGTAATGGTCATCGGCTCATCAAGTTCGAGGCTAGCCGCATTTTTTTTGAGGTAACTTATCGTCTCAACACGCATAAGTATTTCCTTCTAAGATTTTAAATGCATATAGTCTAAATATAGTTTTTATTTAGACTATATGCAAATGATTAAATTAACCGCTGCACATTTACTCGGTGTTATCTATTATGCTTATAATAAATAGCAAAATACATTAACCCGATTTAGGATCTCACTTTGACCACAGCTCTCAACAATTCTACGGCTCAACAAATTTTACAGGATGTATTTGGTTACGCAGATTTTCGTCACCAGCAAGCCAATATTATTGAAGAGCTTGTTGCCAGCAACGATGTCTTTACCCTAATGCCAACCGGTGGCGGTAAATCCTTGTGTTATCAAATACCGGCGCTAGTGCTTGATGGTGTTGGCATTGTCATTTCGCCGTTAATTGCGTTAATGCAAGATCAAGTAGACGCCTTAAAAATACTCGGCGTTAATGCCGAGTTTTTAAATTCCAGCCAAGACTATCAGCGCCAGCAGCAAATTGAACAGCAACTACTCAACGGTGAACTCGACTTACTTTACATCGCCCCGGAGCGGTTATTAACCGAACGCATGCAAAGCTTACTGATGCGAACCAATATTGCGTTATTTGCCATTGATGAGGCTCATTGTGTGTCGCAATGGGGCCACGATTTTAGGCCCGAATACCAACAACTGTCGATACTGCACAGCTACTTTCCCAATACCCCGCGCATCGCCCTTACCGCCACGGCCGATCAAAGAACCCGCGATGAAATTATCGACTTACTCGCCTTGCAACAAGCAAAAAAGTTTGTGCACAGTTTTGATCGACCGAACATTCAATATCGCATTAACGACTTACCCAACGCCAAAGAGCGGTTATGGGACTTTATCAGCCGCGAGCACAGTGAAGATGCGGGTATTGTCTATTGTTTGTCGAGAAAGATAGTAGAAGCCACGGCGCAATGGTTAAGCGACAAAGGCCGAGTGGCATTACCCTACCATGCCGGTTTAGCGAATGAAGTAAAAGCGCAAAACCAGCAACGGTTTTTACAAGAAGAGCAAGTGATCATTGTTGCCACCATCGCCTTTGGCATGGGCATAGACAAACCCGATGTACGCTTTGTTGCCCATTTAAACATCCCCAAAAGCATTGAAGCCTATTACCAGGAAACCGGCCGTGCTGGCCGCGACGGATTACCAGCGAACGCCTGGCTGGCCTATGGCATGCAGGATGTGATCAAATTAAAACAAATGAGCCAAAACAGTGACGGCAACGAGTTATTTAAACAAATCACCCAACGCAAACTCAATGCGCTGTTAGGCTATTGTGAAGTGAGTACCTGCAGACGACAAACCTTATTGCATTATTTTGGTGAGCAGTTAGCCACACCTTGCGGGAACTGTGATAACTGCTTAAACCCGCCGAGTACCTGGGATGGCACCCTTGCCGCAAAAAAAGCACTGTCGACGGTTTACAGAACCAACCAACGCTTTGGCGTGGCGTATCAAATAGATATATTACTGGGGAAAACCACGCCGCGTATCATTAACTTTGGCCACAACCAACTAAGCACCTTCGGCATTGGAACAGAGCTAACGGCACAAGCCTGGCAAGGCGTATTCAGACAATTAATCTCCATGGGCTTTTTGTCGGTGGATATGGAGTTTGGCGCATTAAAATTAACCGAACAAGCAAGACCTGTACTTAAAGGTGAACAGCAAATTCAATTGCGCGAACAAAGCAAAAAAAGCAAAGCCGCCAAACCAAAACGCAGCCCGAAAAACAATCAGGCCATCACCGATTTAACACCGCAAGACAACAGTTTATTTGAACAACTAAGAGAGCAACGAACCTTGTGGGCAAAAGACAGAGGCGTACCGCCGTTTGTTATCTTCCACGATGCCACCTTAATTGCCATCGCTCAGGCCAAACCCAACACCGCCGCAGAGCTGTTAACCATCAATGGCATAGGAGCGAGTAAAAATGACTTGTATGGTGAAGAGATCATCGCAATTATTGCGCAATCTTTGTAGGAGAGGATAAAATTGCCGATGGATCAACTTTACATGTGCATTCATAGTTGGTGAATTAACTTATTAGTAGATTTGTGGCAGGAAATGTTCGACAAACTGGCTGTATTCAATGCTCAGGTCTAAAATATAAGTAAGAAAGGAGAATGATATTTCCACTCAGAATTTGTGAGTAGATGTCTATATCAAAGGCAATTCCTTTCGGGGGTCTTGTATAAGATGCGTATCGAAACTGTTTCCACGTCTCTACGAGATCGATTCTAGCTTATAGAAGATATTGGCTAAACAGGAGAAACTGTCATGTACAAGACTATTACAGCAACATATACCGATAAAATAGCCCTTAAAAATGTAGCTGATGAACTGGTGAATAAGGATATCCCAAGGGAAAACTTTTTCATCGATGAAGAGGTTTCACAGGTCAAGGTAATGATGCCAGAGAGTGCAAAACCGGAAATAATGGATATCCTCAATCGTCATGGACCGACTGAGGTTCACTAAGCAAGTAACTGTCCAGAGTTGTCACGCAGTGTAGCTTCTGACAGCACAATATTCGTATGACATAGGCACATGATCTGAACACCTTAATTATGGTTATATTCCGACTAAAAGAAATATATAGCGCACCAAGGGAACATCGGCACTAATAAATATTAGTGCCGAAAACTAAATCGATTGGCTATTTGGATTGACCGTCACTTATACCCGTCACCATTCAAAGTGCAGGATTTCAGTGGGAATTAAAAGTGATTTAGGCAAGGTATTAAATTTAGAGAATGGTTATTCCATTGTTAAAATTCATAGCGCTGCATAAATCACTTTTAAACCCATCGAAGAAGCGTTTGAGCAATCCCACTTCTTCGTTCCATCTATTTGTAAGGGAATAACCTTTACTGTATAGATGCGCCTTGAATTGGAATCGCTCAAGCGCTCTGAAACCTGCATCTTGAATGGTGACGGGTATATACCCTTAACAAACCCGACCATTTCCTGAATGAAAAAGCGACCTCAGAATAGACTATTTAGATACGAAAGCGGACGTTTCACTAATTCGTTTTTATGACTTGTCTATGCGCATAGCGAAAACGAATTCAAACTTCCGCGGTTGGCCTGATAGAGCTATGCCAGCTTGCTACAGTGAATAGTCGCTAAACACTTGGCGATAAATGAAGAAAACAACCTCTACCAGCAAAAGTCAGTTGATAGCCAGGCTCGTTCTTGTTAGCAGAAGATGAGACTTTTTCTAACATGCCTTTCTCAATCAAAAAGTCTAACATGGTCGTTGATAGTTCACTCAGTTTAGCTTTGGAGGTGATTTCCATTTTAGTGGCTACGCCTTTAAAAGAGTACATCGCCTTGATTATTTTGGCTTCTGCTTCAGATATTTTTGGCATGATACCTGTGTATGGCGGGTATTGATGTAACGGGAACTTACCTTGAATACTCTCATAAGAAGCCTGTATCGCCCTAATATCATCCTCTTTATTATCTGTTAATTTAAAGGTATGAAAAACACCCGATTCTTTACTCAGATAATCCACTTTAGCTAAAAAGATGGGCAAACCACAACCTTGGGCAACATGGTAAAAGCCTGTTTTCCATTTAGGTACTGCACCACGGGTACCTTCTGGGGTAAATAAGAAAAACATTCGGTTCAATTTTTGGCTATTGATAAAGTTTTTTATTTGCTGAACTTGACCAACACCTTCTGCTGAACGATCAATAGGAATAGCACCAAGATACATTAGCCAAGTGCCTAATACAGGTACCCGGCATAAGCTATCTTTAATGGAAAAGTATATTTTCACATCTTGTAGTATGGCGGCACCAAGAGCGTAAAAAAAATCCCAATTTGAGGTATGAGGCGCAGCAATAGCCACACCAGCCCCTTCAGGCGCATTTTTGCAAAGCTTCCAACCTGCAATTTTAAACCAAAGGGTAAAAAGAAATTTTAAGAAATATTTAGTGAAAATACCGTCGAAGATGGTTTTATCACGAATGGTGAGTGCTTTTTTAGCCATGATAATCGGGATTATTGTTACGATGAAGATAGCTAAAATTGTAGCATGTAAGCGGTAGAAAATATTGATATAGAGTAGATATTTACTATATTCGCATACCGTTTTGCCACCAAGCGGAAATGTCAGGCGCACAATGATTAACTTAGGTTTATGGTCACTGTTGCACATTGCCGACTAAAGTAGAAATATAGCTAAAGACAGGTATACGATCCGAAAGGAGACGCTAGGGTCGTTACAGATTTGGTTTCACCGCTAGAAGTTAATTATCGCTTCCATTGAAGGCCATGACAGGCCGTTAAGCTAATGGCACCGCAATTTGTAAAACCTTGCGTCAAAACAAATAAAACGATGCGGCGGATGCAAAGCGGTAACAAGATCTATGCGGTTTGTTCCGATCAAGAACGGCGAGCAACAAGCAATGCTATCAGGATAACTTTCTATCGGCAAAGGATTACGCTGCCTTCGTCCATGAAAACCAGCGCAAAATTGTCTATAACTAGTTAAACTTAAACACTGTAGAGTGGACGCTGCCATCGTCCAGCTTCAACTGGAACACCCGGCACGACCCTGACCAGGATTTACTGCTCTTCCATATATAACTGTACTTGCCACCGCTATAGCTCAGGGAACTGCTGTCTGCGGTTACCGTCAGGTCTTCTAGTTCGCTGATTGAAGCACCGCTATTACAACTGACTTGAGCTGAAGAAGGCGAAGCTGATGACAGGATATCAAGCCCATGATTACCATTCAGGCTGAACTTAATCGGCAAGGCAGAACCCGCCTTGGCCTTATTGATGGTTGGCTTATTGCTAATTGGCGAGAAAAAGCCATCAAACACATACCTAACCCAATAGTTGCCCGTTCTACCGGCGGTATTGTCAGCAACATCCACAGCGCCCGTACAGGAAACTGTAAATAAACCTACGCCGTTAGAGGTACCTCCGGTGATACCTATTAAGGCCGCCTCAGCAACACCTGACAGCGCATCTGTAGTCACACAATCCGCGCTCGGCACTTGGCCGAGGAAATAGTCACCACCGTCTTCAACACCACTAAATTCAATCACCGGTGGTACCTGATCAACATTGATTTCAACAATGTCCGCGTGGGTTTCGTTGTCCGCCAAATCGCTCACCACAGCAAGGGCAGACTGGAGCGCACCATCTGTAGATAACACTTGTGTTGCAGGGCATAACACAATACCCGACATGGCATCTTCACATTGGTAACTCACCGTGACCGGTTTATTTATCCATCCCGCGTCATTCGCCAGTGGCGACTGGGTGGCAACAAGGGTGGGTGGAGTCTGGTCGATGTTGATGCCTGTGACTTGCACTTTTGCTTCATTATCCGCCTGATCGCTTACCAGAGCCGACGCACCCTGCATGGCACCGTCCATGGTTAACACTCTGGTTTCGGGGCATGCGACGATTCCCGATAAGTTGTCATCACATTGATAAGTCACCACCACCGACTGATTATTCCAGCCAGCTGCATTGGCCAGCGGTAACTGGTCGGCAGTGATCGTTGGTGGGGTTTGGTCAATATTGATACCGATAACATCGACTTGTGCATCATTACCCGCCAAGTCATAGACCACCCCTAAGGTACTCTGCGCGGAACCATCGGTTAATAGTACCTGCGCTTGCGGGCAAGACACTATTCCCGAAAAGTCGTCCTCACATTGATACGCAACAGTAACAGGCGCATTACTCCATCCTGCTTCATTGGGCAGCGGTAACTGACTGGCATCGATAAGGGGCGGCAACTGGTCAATTTTAATGTACTCTATTTTAAATTCACTGTTGTTACCCGCTAGGTCATAGGCAATCGCAAAGAAAGGCGTCATCAGCTCATCGAGCTCTACCGGAATAACCACGTTAGTCGCGCCATCAAGGCTGACAATAGCTAAGGGGTCCTCAATCGTGGAGTGCACAATATCCCGAATCACCTTATTGTCGCTGGCCACCAGCTCAATAGTGAACGGTTGCTTGTGCCAACCCGCCATGTTGGCAGCGGTTGAAAAGTTCAGCTCCAGCACTGGTGGCTCTTGATCGGTAAGGTCGGAAGGCTCAATACCTTCTGCCACTTCCCGTGCAGAAGCCCACATGCTGATATATTTCTCTGCAGACTGAAACAACGGTTCGAGATCCTGTTCGGACAGACCAACCTGTTTTAAATCCTGCACCATATCTGGTAACAAGCCGATATGCGCCAGGCCATCCGAGTTGAAATTAAAATGCCTATTCGCTGTAATCTGGACATCGAATGTGCCAAAGCCGTCGAGGGTGAAGGGATACTCCAAAGGATTACCACCACAACCATTGCGCGGCCCATTGTGCGCGGAAATGCCATTAAAATCGGTACCAAAGGCCACGGGGGTACCGTCCATCACCTCCACCGCGTATTCGTACATTTGTCCCCAAGTCATTGAGGATTGCGGGCAATCGTTAATGATTTTGGAATTATCCGGCTGGATAATGCCGCCTACAGGCGGTTGTGTCATCGCCCCGATCATACCGCCCAAACTAGCGATACGCTTCAGCTCTTGCGCTGAACGCATACGCTCATGACGGACACTCTCTTCAGTCAAATCCAACATCAGTACGTGACTGGCTACAATACCGGGGTAACCTTCGGCTTCAGCCAGGCTCAAAGTACTGTCAACAGATTTCGATGACATATGATCAATATCGATAATCATCCCACGGGCCATCATCTCGTGAATCAGGAAGTTGCCCAGCGAAGTTAAGCCCTTGCTGTTACAAGTTGTCTGATCCTCACCCGGCATAGTGTTTAATGCGTCATTCAGGTGAGTCTCACCAAAGCCGAACTGTCCGGTTAAATGAGCCTCCATGTACTTGCCGAGGTCTTCGAAGAATGTCGGGGAGAAAATTCCGTCACTGCTAAACAAATCAAAAAGGTGCTTAAAGTCATAACCGAATTTTGCTTCACAACCCTCCTCTGAAAGACATGTGAAAGGTTCAAATTGTGGACATTCTTCAGTTGTGAACCAGGCCCCTGTAGAGTAACGGTTCGCAATGGCGATGGTGTCCTGCCAAGTGGCGGTGCCACCAAAGGCGTTATCGAAGTTGTGTATCGGGAAGATATGACGAACCCCCAGCTGCTGATATTTATCCAGTTCCTGCTGTATGTATTTACGATCACAAGTGCTTGAGCTGGGACGACAGTCAAACAGGAATGACTCTTCGATACCCAACACCGCGGCCATTTGCCCTGCGGCGATCACTTCGCGGGCTTCTTCCGGGCTGTAGACAATTTTGAACCAGCCCTGCTGGGGTTGGCCGCTTATAGCGGGCCGTTTGGCGCAAGCATGAGTTTGGCCCTTGCTACATTCCTGATTCAACCACTGTTCCATATCTTTGGCAGCCTGCAACTGCAAACGCACTGCAGCCATCGTATCGGCACAGTCAAATTCAGGATAATCCAGTCGCCGCGCGGAAGCACACATCGCATCGTTGTTCACCGCTAACATAACAATCAACTGCAAACCGCCTTTATGGGCGCGTTGCAACCAACGGTAATACGCCTGTTGGTGGGTAGTAGTGATTGCCTTTGGCCATCCAGTAAAATGGCCCCTATCTTCCGCATACCCGGGATCCCACTCAACCCCACCGTTAGACACAGAGCCTTCACCGGTTCCATTTGTTACGGGAGCATCAAAAAAAAAGTGATCGTCACCATGAACAATCGTTTGCGCGCGAAAACCGTCAGGAGCTACCTCCTCCCCATCAACACCTTTAATAGTATGGCCGTTAATCTGGTGACGCAGGGTACGCTGAGCGAAATTGTCGGCACGCAAGGCCTGGCTTATACCTGCTTCTGGGTGAAAAGCTTCACCCCATACCATCAAACCACCAAAGGCTAGGTTGGAAAACAGGTGCAAGTGCATGTCGGCATAACCCACAACCGGATCTAACGGGTCAACGCTTAGGGTATCCCCTACGATACAGTTACAATCTGGCTCAGCGATAACCGTATCGGGCCGGCAAAGCAGACCGTTTGGATGTAAGCCAACCCCACACATATAGTCATTACCATGGCATTGCTGCTGGCCATCGCCACCACAACTCTGGCACCAACCACCCACGCTTGCCAGTCCGTCCTGGCACTTATCGGCATTATCTACACCCGCGCATTCGCGTGCCCCTTCGCTACCACAGAGCACACAGGTGCCATTTGAACGCCAACCAAAAGGATTATCTCCACCGCAATAACCACCAGTAACCCCCCCAGCGAGTGCTACCTCCGTTAAGTTATTAACCCCACCATCGGGTGTGCCGAAACAACCCCCACTAAGGTTTACCGGATTATCGTTCCAGCGGTCCTCGCCTACGGTGATACAACAAGCACGCTCCCCATCATGGCCACAAGGTGTGACTGCTTCGCAACTGCTACTAGAAGATGAACCAAAAAATGGGGCAAGCCCGGAACCTCCACATTTGCAATCACCAGAGCACCCCGGTATTTCCGCATTGCCGTTGTGACAAGCACCATTTGAACGCTCAGTACTGGCGACACAACAAGCGCGCTGGCCTGCGCCCCCACAGGAGCTGGCCTGTGCCTGAGTTGCGGCGAATGCCAGCATTGTCAGCATTGTCAGCATGGCTGGCTTTAACTGCAGAGAAGTCGGATGCTTCTCTGTTCTTTTAACCAGGTCCCAAACAGCGATTAATAATGGCATTTGCACAAACTGTTGCTTCAGTATGGCGAACATAAAATCACCTGTTTTGATGAATGCAAAAAGAAGATTTGTGGTTAAATTTAGAATAGACTTGAACACCATAATTAGCTTCCATACTGTTAAAATTTAAATCTGTTTTCATCCTTGACATCATAAGTGTTTAACTTAGGTGAATGAATTACTTATTTGGTTCATTCAGTATTGTGTAGTTTAGACATTTGTCAAATTGAATAAATTATATGGAGTCAATTTTTTTGCATGTTTTCAGTGCGAGCAATGTCCCCCTTCCGGCACTGCAACGGTGCCGATTTGGGTGCACTCAGGCCAACGCAGGAAAAACTTTAAAAATACGCCCCTACCCTTGCTCTCGGTGGGGTGGTGGTGCTATTTTTTTCGATAGCGTGTGTAAATCTTCCCTGTAATACAATTTTTTCATTATGTTTATTCAATGAAGTTATTGTACAAATGACTATGATACTCAAATGTGCGATAAATCAGACTTATAATCATGCCTCTGACACAGAGTTTTACCGTTTAGCATATGTCCGGCAATGAATTTATGCGCTGCGCCATAGGCTAATGAAAACTGACTATCGAGCGACAATCCGGGTATTGATACATCTTTTAATTTAGTGGTTGCGGCTAGCACCATGCCATCAAATTCACTTTGATCTGCAGGCTCTTTTTTGAATTGCTTAATTTTTACAAGGTTTTCCAGCTCTTCCATGAACTTGCTCCTTTTATATCCCTATTTAAATCACAACATTTTCTCCAATAATCCAAAGCTTGGGTTTATCCATTACCCTCATTAAAAAGTTTTGCTTATTGTTAAGTCGTTCGGCAAACTCTGCGCTTGTATACATGGTAGGGTTTATCACCCTGCCCAATGCCTGTTCAGCGTTTTCCAAACACCTGATCAAATCACTATAGTTGATGTTTTCTGATACCACCATTAAATCAATATCGCTGCTGCCGTGTTCTTCACCACTGGCAATAGGCCATAAACAAAAGCCAGTTGTATTTCAGCTATTAATGGCAAAAGATTAGATTTTACACAATCTACAATGCCAAATGTTTTTCTGACCATGGCCGTTAATTCATTAAAAATGGCATTTTCAGAGTTTGCTTGATAATGAGTTTGATTGCCTTGCCGGGTTAAAGTCACAAGCCCACAAGCCACCAATTTGTCGAGCTCACGTATAACCGAACCTTTGCCAACATTGGCAAAACGCACAATTTCATTTAAAAAAAATGATTTATCAACGTGGCCAAAAAGTAAAGCAAACAAGCGTTGTTGAGTTTTGGTGAATAAGGCATCACCAATTGAAGAGTAAATTTTCATAACACACCTAAAGTCCCAATTAGGGTACTATAGGTCCCTTTTAAGGACTTATCAAATATACTTTAGAATTTTAATGAATGTGCGCAGATGATGGTGGCAAAGAACTGAGTTCAGTTTATCCCAACAGTTAAAGTTAATTAAAATCTAGAAACCAGCTACACCAACGGATGTAAGTTGAATTAGTTCATCACTGGCCCGGCACATTGGTAGGCAATTCAAGACAACCGGAATGAATACGGTTAAGCGACTCTCACTTGTAGCGGCCATTTTTTCGTCGTCTTAGTTCAATCTTAGCTTCGGTCATTATCATCATTATCAGACTTATATTGATGGCGCATAGAACTTAGCATATTCTCTTTATTGTATTCGTCAATGTCATAATCTTCTTGAGTTGTTGTTTTACTTTCGAAAATATCGAGTACCGCTAACGCAGCAAATACCAGCCATATGCCAAACACAAACTTTGCTGGCAGAGCATGATATTCAAGACCGATAGCCCATGCGCCAGTGATAAAAACGCCGATGAAAGACATTCGATACCCGGCATAAGCGATCATGGCGACAAAGCAGGTAATAATAAAAAAGACATAAACATAATAAATCCTCTGGTTTATAATCAGATTAATTGACCGACTGTGAGTCGATCTTTTGTATGCACTTAGGTCTCATAGCCGGCACAAAATTCAGTTTTATCCATGATAAAAAACACGGCCACTCATTTAGCAAGACCACCGACACTTATTTCGCAGCTTGCTTGGCTCGTTTTTTATCTTGAACAAAATAAACCAAACCTTCTTTTTTCATTTCAAACAAATCGATGGCCGCAAAAAAATCACTTAATTTTTGAAAGCCGTAATTACGTTGATCAAACGAAGTATGATTATTGATATGTGAACCAACAGGACCAAGCCTCGCCCAATAATCATCATCTTCAACCGCTTCTACCGCTTGCCTAAGAAGGTTCATTAATTTGGTATCCGATTTAATGTTTTTGGTTTTCTTCTGTACCGGTTTGTTAACTTCACAGGCTTCATTTAAATATAAAAAGCGACTACAGCTATTTACAAACACATCCGGGGTTTTGCGTTCACCAAAGCCTATAACAAATTTTCCATCCGCTTGGGCACGAGTTGCCAGAGGGGTAAAGTCACAATCGGAGGTAACAAAGCACATAATATCGATGTCTTTGGTATAGAGTACGTCCATGGCATCGATAACCAAGGCAATATCGGTAGCATTTTTACCTTTAATTAAATCAAATTGCTGAATCGGTTGAATGGCATACTCGTGCAAAACCTCTTTCCAAGGCGTTAAACAACCGTTACTCCAATTACCATAGGCTTTACGAATATTCACTTTGCCATAACGAGCAAGCTCAGACAGAATGACATCTATTTTTGCGGCGGGGGCATTATCTGCGTCGATGAATAATGCTATTTTTGCTTGATCCTTCAACATAAATTCCTTAATGAAAACTAACACTTAACCATAATTACATAAACCAAGAAAAAGAAAAGCTCTTCTTTGATTTTTTGCTTTTGTAGAAGTGCTTGAGCACTTTTTATAGCTATAAACTTAATGAACTAAAATTCTCGATCAATTGGCACCATCAATTATTCTGTTCATTATCCAATAACATAGGGGTTAAAACATAATGTTTAAGATGCTTAATCATTGAATCAACATCATGTTCAGATGTGATTTTCTCGCTTCTTCCAACCAAAGGGCCTTTTAGATATTGCAAATACAATGAGTGTAAATTAAAGTGCGCATTTTCATTCAAAGTTAATTGATCTTCTCTTGAATTTATATCTCGGTTGTTAATTCGTTTATTACGTTCCGATAAAGACAGTTCTATATAAATAGTTAAGTCTGGGACCAATAAAACCTTCTCAACATCGGAAAGTTCAAAGTGCTTACCTTCTGTTTTCCAATTATGATAAACCATAGTAGACAGCCAATACCTATCTACAACAACTGGCCTACCCTCAACTAATAATTGGCGAACCCTATCCGCAATATCGACTACAGTCGAAGCATAAAATAGCTGCCGAGCTAATTGGTTATGAGCATAAGCATCATCAATTTTTTGACGAATTTCAGAAAACGTTTTAGACGGAGTAGATAAATAAGTAGCACCAATTTCATTGCTTAACTTTTTAGCTAAAGTTGTTTTACCAACACCATCAAGACCTTCGATAACGATAAACATTAGGCAACTTCCTCTGAATCGAAGAGGGAATTGGCTCTATTGTGCATTATTTGCCATTCGTTACGATTAAAACTATTGCTCGATACAACATGAGGTATGCCACTGTCATCAATGAGATCTTCAATGATATTGTATTTATCTTTGTCTGCTTGTAATTCTGTTCCTTCAAGTAACATTAATGGAAATGCTTTGATATTGGTGATGTTTCGTTCTGATAAAAACTTAATACTTTCTTCAAATGTCGCAACGGTTTGACCTGGCAAGCCGTATATCAAACTCACTTCAAAAGATTGCTGCCACTTTTGTAATAGTCGAATTGCTTCATCTACTTTTCTTATACTATTACTTCTTTTAATAATACGGGATTCATCTTTATTTGTAGTTTGTAAGCCAAACTCTAAATGAATGTTTAATTTTGAACACAAAGATAAGAACTCTTCTGATATATTTTCAAAACGAACCTGCAATGAGAGTAAAGAACTAAGACCAATTTCAATGGCATAGTTAAGGATGTCTATATGATTAGGTTCATTGTTAAAGATCGGATCAAGTACGTTAATCTTTTTAATCTTCATCCGTTTGAATAAATCTAACTCTTGCTTAATTTTGTCCATGCCAAATAAATGAACACTTTTATTTTTTATATCCCGATGAGCGCAAAAGTTGCATTTAAAAACACAGCCTCGACGGGTTTCCCAATGGATCATTTCTTGGTGCAATTTTAATGGAATCACATTGGTTAAATACGGTGAAGGTAATTCAGCAATATTGGTTTTTAAATCAAAAAATTTACGAGTGATATACTGCTCATCTAAAATTGCAACCGGTAACGCAGCTTCAGCATAACTGGGGATATAATAATCCCCACTTGGATACAGTTCTTTACAACTTTTTTCATGAATTTGATAACCACCAAGAATAACTTTGCCCTTAAAGCCTTTTAACCGGCAGAGTTTAATTAACGGTTCAATTAGCCTAGAACTCCATACATAACACGCTAAGGCTAACCGGTCTAATTCCTCTAATGGCACTTTAGCATTGATCAAATTTACTATTTCAATAGGTTTTAATTGCTTAACGACTTCTTCACTCATCAATATTGGTAAATGAGCAATAGTGAATTTCTTTTTGTAATAGTTGTGGCTTTGGCAAGCCGCGATTAAACTACCTGCGGCCAACCCAGTTCCACTTTTTCCACGTTGAGAAAAATCAAAAGTAACAAGTAATGCCTTTTTAATTGTTTTCATTCTCTAAAATCCTTTTAAGAAATAACCAACAGCCAATCTCAACTACTGGTTATTTCCTATCCGTTAATTATTTATACCCGTAACACTTCAAGGTGCAGGCGTCAGTGTTTGAAAGTTGTCATTAATCCAACTGTCTAAAGTATCAGCTATCCTCGGAAGTGTTATGGCAAAAAAATCATTGATTTTCTG